>Ga0080013_1000885_pt1 | contig 41156 bp, 28 predicted proteins | sample ETNvirenome_6_85_FD_69236 | JGI IMG/M metagenome (GOLD analysis project Ga0080013, IMG submission 69236) | Marine viral communities from the Pacific Ocean - ETNP_6_85 (SPADES assembly) (version 2) | ecosystem: Environmental > Aquatic > Marine > Oceanic | place: Pacific Ocean | collected 2013-06-19 | reverse complement strand
GACAGGCACTGAAGAAGACGAGCCAGAACCTTAGTTAGATGCCCGCACTACAATTATCAGGAGAAGGTAACGCGACTATGATAGCCGCTGCTGAAGCATTAGCAGCTGCTGCAAACGCTGTATCCCTAGGCACAGTCTATGGCTGTGGTATAGAAGAGAAAGGAAGCGGTAATTGGGGTTATTGGATTTTATATAGCGGCTAAGATAAGCTTTATATAGTACCTTATGTTATTAGTTTTATGGGTCCTCACCACAGGGCCAAGGCTCCACAGGATTTCGTACGCAAGTGCTTTCGTGGGGGCCCCAACAAGGAGATATTATGACAAATAATACAACAACGAATGAAACCGTAGTAAGCAGTGACACTGGAATGTTAGATAGCCTACTAGATATGCTAACGAGCTCACCTGAGCTGATGCTCATGGGAGCAGCAATGTTAGCCATGGGTGCTTATATTATGTATACGCAACCAGTAGTAAAAGCATTAGTAATGCCATACATCTATAAATACGATGAACAAATATTAGCATTACTTGATGAAAATCTAACTAAGTCCCAGAAGGCCGCTTATAAGAAGCTGGATGAAACAGCTCAAAAGAAAGTCAAGAACTGTGTTCTGCGATGCGTTATTATGTCTGCATGGGACGAACATGATGACATGATGGCTGAAGCAGTACGAAAGCATGTTCGCGCAGCAATGAAGAAGTAATGAATGTCGAAAGGTATGTCAAGCGCCTGCGCCTACGTGTAGGAGAAGCTGAATACGAAAGACATAAAGAAATAGTCCTCCTATTAGCACGTAATCTATCATTAGAAGACGTTCTATGGGAGGAGATAACAGATAACCTTAAGGATATAACATTAAGGAACGAGTTATTAAAACAACGCAATCAGATTGTCAAGGACATCCATACGGAGTTCCGTGCACTTAAAATAGAAGTGCCTTCTCTTATAGAAACAAAAACAGAAGGCTTTGCGTCATTTTTGGAGGATTTAACAGGTGAAGAATCTAGCAGTGAAGAGCGAGATGAAGAATCTACAGTCAGCCCTGACAGGTAAGTCGGCCTTTGATTCCCGAGGGCTAGAAGAAATTTTTGAAACGTGCAGGCAGTCCGAAGTCAAGATGAAGAAGCTTATAGAAGCCTTTTGTGCTGCTTATCTTTACGATGGAAAACAAAGAGCCCTTAAATTAAGACCTCTCCAAATAGAGATAATAGCTACATCTTTAACATATGGAAAGAATGGTAGCCAGCGTAAATTAGCAATTTTAGCTCCACGAGGCAGTGGTAAGTCCTTTGCTCTTTCGGTAGCTGCAACTATCTATATGTTCTTTAAGCGCTTTAGAGACTTAGTCTTTATATTGGCTCCATCAGAGGACCAAGCAGCACTGATATTCGGATATGTTTACCGACATTTCAAGGACAATACATTTCTGGACAGCCTAGTAGATAATTATAAATTTCACAATAAGCCCCATATACGCCTAAAGGGGGGCACACTTCTACGCCGTGCTCCTTTAGCGCCTAGCAATCAGGGGCAGGCTATACGGGGCCAACACCCTACATTCTGTATCATTGATGAGTCTCCGCTCATTGATGACCACCTGTTTGTAGATAACGTAGAACCAGCGATAGTTTCAAATAGGGCCCCGTTCATAAATTTAGGTACACCAAAGTCAAAGTCTAACCATATGTGGCGTTATTTGTATGATGACTCCTATGCGGATTCTTTTACTAGAATGGTGTTTACTTGGAGAGACGCAGTAAAGAAAGGGGGGGCCTACTCTGCTCCTTACACTGAAGAGGACATGTTAGAGAAGATGATGGAATGGGGTGAAGATTCCATGTATTGGAGAACTGAATACGAATGCGAGTTTGTAGAAAGTGTATCGAATGTATTTAATCCTGAAAAACTAAAGGCATGTTTCCATGATTACGAAACCCATATCCCCGCCACCCTTGAGCAAGGAAGAGGAATTTATCCTCAAGTTACTATCGGTGTTGACATTGGGAAATCTATTAATTCTACTGTTATTACCGGATGGTCACTCGAGAAGCCTGATGGACCGGATAGTGGAGAGAACGTGGCACGGCTTATATATATTGAAGAAATTAGTGCTAGAACTGGTGGACACGATATTCCATACCAACGTAGACGTATCATGGAAGTTTCCACTGTATTGGGTGCTGATAAGCTTATTATTGATGCTACTGGTATTGGGGGCGCGATTGAGCAAGACCTACGATTAGCCTGTATCCAAACATCTCCTCAGATTCATTTTATACCTTTCGTCTTTACTGGAGGACCAAAGGGGACAAAAACACAAGCATTTAGAGATTATGTGTCTTTTATACAACAACAGCGCGTATTATTACCTAATCCTGATAAATTGGAGCCTCCTGCGGCTAAATTAATTAACAAGTGGTTACGACAACATGTAGAATTAGAATATGTAATGGATGCTGCTGATAAGACCGAAAGGATATCGGCGCCTGACGGTAAACATGATGATTACTGTGACAGCTGTGTTATAGCTCTACATGCTACTCTTACTATGCTTCCCGGCAGCGCTACCTTCGGAACTACACAATTAACCCCAGCTGCAAGAAGAAATAAAGACATGACGGCATCTTTTCAGAATAATCAATCGTTGTTTACTACTAAGCAACGAAATATCAAATTAAACAAGCATAAGATGAGGGCATTGTGACGAAATCTTTATATAGGGCATATAAGATATATTAAATAGCCATGTCGTGGATTGATAATATTAGACGGCGATTTGCCAGTAAGGGGAGTAATCCCCCATTTGACAAAGACGAGCCCCGTAGTTTTGGAGAAGGTGTTATTAAACGCCTTTCTTTAAATCGGGGTTTTAGGGGTGGCTTTAAGGATTATGAAGCTCATTTAGGAAAACCCAGAGTTTATATGAATATATATCTTTCGGACCCTATTATCCGAACTTTGATTGACCTTCCTTGTTTTTATGCTATTAAAGATGGTTACGATATAGTAACCGACGATGAAGAACTAAGAGAGCAGGTAGAAGGGATGTTCAAGGATATAAATATTAAACAGACTTTATATACATGGTTAAGGAATGCTCGTATATTTGGAACAGGTTATTTAGAATATACTGGTGATTTTGCTAATTGGGATGACGAAGCTAACTTGGTTTTACGTTCCAGTCAGAATATGTTCGTTCAGAGAAATGAGCATGGACAAATAAAATATTATTACCAAGATTTGGGAGACGACAAAGATTCTGTACGTTTCGAGGAAAACGAAATTATCGAATTGAAGAATAATGTTTTTGATGATTACGCTTATGGATTATCAGACATACACCCCATTATATATCTTGTAGATTTAAAGGATTATGCTGAAAGAGATATAGGTGCTGCCCTAAATAAGTACGCTTCATCTCGCTTTGATATATCTTGCGGTCTCCCTGATATGCCTTATGGTCCTGATAAAATTAATGAGATAGTTGATACTTTTAACGCTCTACAGCCGGGCGAAGATATTATTCACGGTAATGATATAGAAATTAAAGAATTACAAGGAACTCAGCGCGCGTTTGAATATGGAAAATATACAGACGACCTTTTAGCTAAAATACATATGGCTCTTAAAGTTCCTATGACAATGTGGACTGAGCCAGAAAGGGCACGGCCTATTTTTGAGCCTTATGTGCAATATTTGCAGTCTATGGTGGAAGCGGCGATAAATTCCCAATTAATGCCTCAATTAGTGAGCAAAGAAGGAATGGAACCTGCTTTGATTAAGTTTAGACAAATTAATATAAATGATGCTTTTACTAAAGCAAAAACAGATATGATATATCTTTCCGAAGGCGTATTGGGTCCCGGAGAGGTTAGAGAAGAGCGTGGACTTGACCCAGAAGGTGTGGTAGAACTTACAGAGGTAAAAGAAGCTGTTGTAAAGGCAGCAGGACAATCTGATAAGAATGCCAACATATCTGGAGGCAAAAATCAAGATAAGAAAGAAGAATCGGCCAGAGCCCAGAATAGAGGAAACAAGCCCGCTGCAAACGCAACAGGAGACAGAAAATGACATACAAAAAATGTTTAAAGAATGTTAGCGGACTCCTTAAGGAGCGTAATCTTGAAGATTACGAAAAGCTAGCTGAAGGCATGTGCAGTATGTGGGCTGAAGAAAACGGAGTTGAGCGAGAGTTTGGAAGAAGTCTTTCTAATGAACCAAAACGTCGCTCTTTTGCTCTAGCTATAGAAGAAGGGATTAGTATAGAGGTACCCGATGGTGAGGTGCCTGAAATTCAATTTCCCGTTATAGCTATAACATCGGGCCCACATGAATATGAGGAAGACGATGGTATACAACAAAAGGTTTATATAGAACCGACGGTATTAAAGAGTAATATAGAAAGTTTTAAAGAGCTTCCTATATATTACAACCACCAGAGAACACCTGAGGACTTAATCGGCATGGCAAACGACCCTGAGCTGTTCGAGATGGAGAATGGAAAGACCGCCATTAAAATGTTAGCCACTATAAATGGCAAGACAGAACGTGGTAATGAAGTGTTAGAAAAGGTTAAAGAAGGTGACATCACACATGTCAGCATTGATTGGCTTTCAAATGATGTTGATGTTATGGGTGATACTTTCGCCATGAATGTAAGACCCACGGAGGTCAGTTTCATTGATAATGAAAAAATGGACCCTGTCTGCAAGGAATGTACAATTGGAACGAAATGTGATTCACACACCGAAGATGAACCACATGACTGTGGTTGCGATGGAGGAACGTGTGAATGTACAGATGGTACAACTAAAGAGGTTGAACAGATGGACAAAATAAAAGAAAATTCCGATGCGGAAAAGATTGTAGAACGAGAGTTCGCTTCTTTGCGTTCACAGCTCGAAGAAGTTACAGCATCCAAGAAGGACATTGAATCTCAGTATGAGAACGCTTTGAAAGAAATCGAAGCATTCAAACTAGCTGAGGAAGAGAGGTCTGAAAAGGAAGCTGAGGCGCGCAAGGTTGAAGTGATTAATCACATTATCTCCAAGGAAGTCCTTTTCGGGACTCTTGATGAAGATAACTCCACCACGCGCATGGAAGAACTTTCTGCATGGGATGAGCTAAAGCTGACTGGTTTCAGCGAAGCACTGGCTGCTGTTCCAGAACCTGTTGAGGTAGAACGAGCTTTCGGTAAGGGTAAAGCCTCCGAAGGTGACGAACCTTTGCAGGAGACAGAACGCGAATTTGCAGTTAAGTGGGAAAATGGAAGAATCACTCTGGATAAAAACTTACTCCAGAGAGGGAACTGAGGATAATTATGGCAACAGAAATTCTCGTAAATGACGGTGGCGCCCCAGCACGTATACTACCTTTCACGGTAGCTGCGTCTAGTACGGCAGGTCACCTAGTCTCTGTATCCGCAGCCGACACGGTAACAATGAGCGCATCCGGTGTAGCAACTGGTATCGGTTATATGTTCGTGGACGCTAACTCGGGTAGTAATGGCAGTGTCATCACTGGCAAAGGCGTAATTCTGAATCTAGCATGTACCGGAACAGTAGCAGCAGGTAATTCACTTACCGCAGCTGCCGATGGACGCTCACAGGCTCAACCGGGCTCAGATACAGTCTACGCAATTGCACTTGGTGCTCTAGCCTCAGGCACGGGCTTCGTAAAGTCCATCACATTATAAGGAGTTAAAATATGGTAACAGTTAGTGAAACCCCCGGTTTGCTTACGTCTATTAACACAGGCTCCGCTGATGGAGGACTTGGAGAGCGTGTTCTTATTGATTATAAGGACGCAATTATGGATTACAAGGTCACAGACCTTCCAGCTCTACAGTTCTTTATGGAACCTATGTCTACAGACACAGGCGGTAATATTGATATTACTTTTGCACGACCCAGCATGAAGCTGGAACAGATTGAAGAAGGGAACACCCCTAAGTACCAACACACCAAGCTACGCTCAGAGCGAGTTACAGTTAGGGAGTGGGGTATTGCAGTAGGTGTAACCCGCAGGATGATTGAAGATTCAAGGTTTAATGAAGTTGAGATGGCTCTTAATGAGTCTCGACGCGCCGTAGACAGACACATGACGAATCACGTTATGAAAGTTATCTTCGGAGCAAGTGCAATTGACTCGACCTTTGATACAATAATAATCGGAACAGGTACCTCAGAAACCGCCATCACGACGTTCTCGTCGAACATCTACAGTGGTTTCTTTGGGGCTTCTATGACCACAGGGTCTGTTGACGCTACAGGTTCAAGGCTAAACTCGTATGGAGACGAATCCGCTACACGGTTGATTCGTAACTCGTATGTAGCAGCAGCTGGCGGAACGGCTGGACAGATTGCTTTGTCGGATATCACAGATGGTATTGACAGGATTGCAGCGCACGGATATAATGCGTCGCACTTGTTTATTTCACCTGCTCACTACAAAGCTTTGCTTGACTTAGGTGACTTCACAACTGCTTTCTATACTGGCTATGGTGGCACCCCTGCCACTGGTGGCGCAGGAGCTCCAACTACAGCTTTGAATTTGAATAACCAATTGGCTTCACTTTCAGAGAATGGTGGAGTAATTGGAAAACTGTACGGCCTAACAGTCGTAATGAACGCGTGGGTTCCATCCACTCGTTTCGGTATTTTCGATTTGAGCGTTAAGCCCGCAGTATATGTTGAGAGACGTCCTCTGACGGTAGAAGAGGCAAACCCCGGTTTCGGGATTGTCGGTTCTTACATGTCTATGAGGTACGGTATGAAGGTGGTCCGGCCAGAAACTGGATGTATCTTTATCAACACTTCTGACGATTAGATAGGCTGAAAGGTTAACGGGCTTGGAGGGAGCCCCTAATCCCTCCAACGAGACTTACGTTAGTTCGGAGAAGATTGAATGGGTTTTATTAATAATGCATATAGATATTTAGTTGGGGCCTCTGCTGGTGCCGGAGCTAATATACAAAGTAAAGTAAATGCTGGAGGTTCAGCTTATTCATGGGGATTAAAAGTAGGAGGATTATCAACTTCTAAAACTGACGTAGACGATGGTGAGTCCGTAAGATTTACTGGAAGTAATGGTCTTTCAGCTACACGTACTGACCGAGTGGTTGAACTTGGAGCCAATGGTTGGGTTACACAATCTGGTTCTCTTTTAGTATCCAAAGGCACAAATGAAGTGGAGGAGCTTACTCAAGGAACGAATGATTATTTTTTAAGAGTAAAGACAGAAGACCCTCTTGGAATGGCATGGGAAGAAGTTGCATCCGATAATTATTATGCTGATTCTTTAGCTTTTACTACAGGTGATGGTACTTTAACTATAGGAAGAACTTCTCCTTTAGCAGACCTAACCACTAGTTTAGATGGTAGATATTTAACGTCTCAATATTCTCAAGCAGGTGCGGCTGGATATGTGGGGCATTTCGCTAATAGTACTAAGATAACTGGAACATCAGATTTTCAATACGATGGTACCACACTTACAGCAGTGGGTTCTCATGTTAATAGTGTAAGGAGTGTAACTTCTTCGGCAGCTCCTGTTCCCGATTTAATGTTAGATTCAGATTATCATCTACATATTATAAATATACAAGACCCCGGAGTAGCACAAGCGGTTACATTACCTGCTGCTACATTAGGTAAAGAACTCACAATAACTACATATGGCAGTACTCCAGTTCATGGTGGAACTAATACTATAACTCTTTCACCCAATGGTGGCGATAATATAAATACTACTTTAGCTTCTACTGTATTAAGTTCTAATGGTAATAACAATTATGACATTTTTAAATTCATATGCGTAGCTGCTAATACATGGGCAGGAGCTAAAATGGACGCTGTATCATGACGCAATCTTTAAATACTACTGGAGGCATACTTTAAATATGAAGCCTTTAGAGCGCGACGAACTCCTGATTCGCATGGATGAGCGCGTTAAAACTGTCTTCAATAAGATGGAGGAATTTGACAATATGTTCACAAACCACCTCCATCACCATGAAATGTGGGAGAATGATATGAAGACTCAACTCCGTTGGGGTTTGGGTATTATGGCTACCATCATAGGTGGTATAATAGCAGCAATGAGGTATATGTAAATGGCATTAGATATAACTTGGAATAACACCTTTCGCACAAGAGTACGCTTATTAGCAGGAATTGAGCCTGAGGAAATAGACAATGATACACTGGATACATTAAGTAATATTTCTTCGGAGTGGTTTGAGGAGAATACAGGACTTAGTTTTACTCTTAATGGTAATAATACTTATGATAATGCCGTAATGTATTATACTTGTTATTTAGCTTCATTAGCTCAGAATGGTGTAGGTATTGATAGGATAGCGGTAGGAGATTTACAGGTTTATTACGATTCTAAAGATTATATTCATTTTGAAGAAATGGCTAATCAATATTTAATGATGAAGTTGGGACTGAGCATCAAGACTACTACTTACAATGCTTCTCCAAACATTGGACCTGTCAAATGGAAGAAGAATGTTCGTGGAGATGATGGAACGCTTGTGATGTATCCCAGACCAAGGGGTATGAGCTATGACAATTAATAAAGCTGGTGTAAAACCCGGACATATTAATATGGGGCGTATTATACGCAATTTAAGTCATGTTACAGACCAAAGTAGGAAAATGACTTATCATAGACCCCCTATTTATGGAAAAGATAATTATGGAGTAGAAACTACTTCTCAAAGCACATCAGAGATTATATTACCTAATTTACCAGCTTTAATGAGACCTGCATTAACTAAGAGTTATAGATTAGAACGTCAAGGAGCTAATATTATAGGGGCAGCAATGGTCTATACTGAGAACCTTAAAACCATCAAAGGTTTTGCTAATTTTGACCAAGATAATAACGAAAACTTTAATGAAATAGAAGGTTGGGATAGATTTATTGATATAGACCGTCATATATATACTATTCCTACCGATGTCACTGGCGCAACATGGAGTGGAACCGATTGGACATTTTCGAGTGATGGAGAGAAAATGATAGCCGTTCATGGAGGTTCTTCTTTATCAGGAAGTTTTGTTTATACTTTAGCGGGCACTAATACGCTAGAAGCGGACAGGATTACTTTTAAAATAAAGGCTAGTGGTAGCGAACCCAGATTAGTTAAGTTCGTATTAAATCATGGAGTTGATTTAACTTATACCCCTTCTTCTTCTTTAACTATACCTTCTGGAAATTGGCTTACTGTTGACCTTCCTTTTAAATCTGGAGTTGCAGGAAAAACGGGACCTGAGAGTAGAACAGGTAATCTTAGTGGTTCTAGTATTTATAAAACTGGAGTAAGATATCCAGTGGATGTAGTATCGGGCGCGTCATTTGATTTTGAAGCTGATTTTGATAGTTTTACATTAACAACTTCAGGCGCAGCAGCAGCACAAACTATCTATATAAAGGATATAAATTATAATAAAACTATTTCGTGGCACGTTCATTCTCTTAAAGAATATAATACTGATTATATGGTATTTAATTGCGTGCGCGTGAAGGGTAAGCGCGATTCACGCAGGAGGTCTTATGCCTGACCACATTAATAATATAGAACGTACTCTTATAGATAATATGCGTAATGGTAGGTATAATAATAACGACGGTATAGCTTCAGGCTCTGCTTGGGCAAGTGGTACCGTGAATGTCTTTGGTCAATATCCAGAACCCGAAGATAAGAAATATCCCTGTATCATAATAGCGCAATCTGCTAATGGGCTTGATGAGCAATTTATGGGACAGGCTATAGAAGGGCCTTCTACAGAAGACATTGGAGAGATGTACGGTATAGGCTTTAATGTGCATTTGACGGTTGATGGAGATTCTACTATAACCGTTGATGGAGAAGGGTATAAACAGCGCCGATTAATTAATTATTTAATGCTTGGTTGTGCTAATGTTTTAATGGATACAGATTTTTCTGGAACTGATACTGAAGTGGTGGAACGACATTTTACAGGTTGGACTCAGATAGGATATTCGCAGGAAAGAGAAGTATGGGGCTCTACCTGTTCCTATGTTATGACTTTTAAGAACAGTAGGTAGAATGGCAACGTTTCAGGAAATGAAAGATGCGGATGTTCAGCATGTAGATGTAAGAGGTTCAAGGCTTGGTGGTGGTGGAACTGGTGGAGAACGTACTCTTTCGTTTGCCTTTTTTAGAAGATATAATATAGCTACTCAAAACTGGGCTCTTCAATTTGTTAGAGGGGGTCCTCAAAAACTAGGAGGGGAATGGGTTTTTGCTCCGGGCGATACAGGAGGAGATATAGGAAAACGAATGGCGGCTTGGAATCAAATTGAAGCAGCAAGGATGCCCGGACGCCCTAAAGCTATGTGGTGGGGAGAACCAAATGATAATGTCATTGATAGTAAATGGCATAAAAATTTGGGTACTCCTCTTAAACTAGCAACTCGTAAAGCGGGTTTTGAATTAGCAGAAGATGTTATAGGAACCCCAGATACTGTTAGTGCAGAACTTCAAACTACAAGACCAAATAGTGTATGGGAAGAAATTAAAACAGAGTTCTTTATGGAAGCTGCGTTAGAAGAATTAGGTGGGCGAGACCTTACACAGTTGTCCAAAGAAAGAACTGGAGACTTTGAAAATTTTGTTGCTATGATGAATAATAAAGGTTTAGATTTCGCTAGATATAGTGAATATGAGACAGCGGAAATGGAAGAGTTTTTAGATTTAATGGAAGCTGCATGGGACCATGCAGGTGGAAAGGATATGGGAGATTGGAGTGGGGTAGCTGGTCGAGAACAGACCTCTGATGCTACAGGTAAGTTTTTCTTGCATGGTTTAGACGGTAGGATAAGCGAACTTCAAGCTGAAACAGGAGCTGACCCCGGTAGTGCAGAAGCAGGGGATATTATTAGGCAGGCATTTGCCGAGGAAGCTATTCGTAATTTGGATGACGTTAATGCTTATATTCAATCTAAATATCAAGGTGATTTGGTACAGACTATTTATTCGGAAACGCCTGAAAAGAAGAGTAAAGAACAACCACTTGAAAGTTTATCTTATTATGCTAAACAACTAGCAGATAGGGCTCTCGTTATGTCTGTATGGGAAACTTTTTCAGAATTAGGCAATGGTACATATGATTACTATATGCCTATCCCCAGTAAATCTACTTTAGGTTTTCAAGAGAGTTCTTGGATGGGACTTGTTAGAATTACTCCTGATGTCACAATGGAAACTCAGTATGACCAACATGGAAATGCGGACCAGCAATACCCAGTATTAACTAGAATAGATGCTCAAGCTGATGCTATTTATGTAGGAAGGAGTGGCGTTGGAAAGACAGGAGGTATGCCTATTAATGCTATACTTAATTATTTACAAATGAGTGGTAAACTTGATGCTGAACAAGTGAGTAGAATCTGTGCGCGTGTAAGTAGTAGAACAGCTGAACATATAATGGCCCAAGAATCCTCTGCTCTTGTAGGAGGAATGATGACGGCCCAGTTGTCTGATACGACTGCTTTGGAATATTTAGATTCTATGGTAAATATAAAACATATGGTGGAATTATCTTCTACTCAAGAAATGGCAGATAATATAAGAGACCAGTTTGAACAATTTGGACAAGGTCTTCAGGGAAAGTTAGGTCAATGGTATGAAACTCAAATTGACCGCTCTAATCGACTGGCTCGTGATTGGAGAACTTTAGGTAGGCTCTGGTGGGGAGCTAGGCAAAATTTTAGGGCAGCGGCCAAAAAATCTGGCGTTAATGTACCATCTTCAAAAGAATCTTCAATGTTCCGAGATGATACAGGAGGAGGAGGTGGAACAATTGGAAATGTAATGAATAGGTCGGGACAAGGACGATTAATAGGTACACCTTTCTTTTTATCTACTGGCCCTTTTAACCCAAAACAATGGGATGCAAAACGAGGGACATCAGCAGAACTTATTTCACCCCAAACAATAGCAGGTGGAGGAACAGCGGTACAAAGAGCTTCAGACCCAGCATGGAAGACAAGCGTAGGTCAGGGGGCGATGGGGTGGAGTGGTGTTGAGGATGCACCTATTCGTTTTGGTGCACAATCTTGGGAACAATACGAAGGTGGTTCAGATGCAGCGGCGGATGCGCGTCTATCTGCTAGACAAGCTCGTTTAGGAGTAGGACCGGGCTACTGAAACAGGGTAAGCTTTATATAGGCCTTAAGTATATATTCTTTAGTATAGAGTGAAGTGTAACGAAAGTCTAGACAAAAGGAGAAGAAAATGGTATATTTCCTAGGAAGAGATGTAAATGTCTTTTTATCAACTGAGTCCGTGGTGGCTAATGACGCTGTTGGAGCGTCAGGAAACCTACAACGCAAGCTTACAGATTCACAAACAGGGTCAACTAACGAAGCCCTTGGAATCTATATGTTTGCCCCTAGTATGGTTTCAAACGCTGTGATTTCAGGTGGTAGAGTAAAAGACGTGACAGGTGTGGACCTGTCTATTGGGGTATCTGACACAGATGTAGGACCTTATTTTGGTCAGATAACGACCCAAAAGATTGAACTTCGTAAAGAACATACTGTTTCCCTTACAAGAAAGAAAAGTAATCCGGGCTGGGATTTATTATTCAACGGCCCTTGCTTAGGCACATCGTACGATTTAACTAACGGAAATGCTAAGGATGCTGCGTATATGGGACCTCGATGGGGTCTTGTAAATCAGTCTGGTTCAGCTACTGATGGCCTTATGGCCATTGGTAACGGTAACTACAATCCTAAGTTCCCTCCCGCAGTTACAGGAAGTAGCTCCTGTTTCGGATACCGTGTACACGTTCAACTAAAGGGCGGCGCAGAGATATATACAGTTAGAAATGCTGTTGTCACTGGCCACACCGTTAGTATTAATGCAGATGGTACACAGGAAGAAACATTAGAGTTATTCAGTAATGTTGCGCCTAGAATGGCGACAGGCACTAGCTTTAACGCTACTCAGACACTACAAACGGAGATGTAGATTATGGTATATATAACAGGAAAAGATGTAGATGTGTTTATCACAACAGAAGACACGGATGGACCCGCTTTTGTATTCTCATTATCTGGAGCAGCTGCGGCATTATCGCTCAGCGCTACAGACCCCGATATAGTCTTAAATCCCGCAAAGAGGCTCTTTGCTTCTAATCTATCAGGTTCTTTAGCATCAACTGCTTCGGGACAGATAGACCTTACTGGGGTGGATTTGAGTATTGGTGCTACGGATGAAGATATTACTTATATAGGATTCAGACAAGTTACGAAAGCAGAAATAAAGAAAGAAACTACGGTTTCATTAACACGCAAGAAGCAGGATACCCTGTGGGACTTAGTTTTTAACTCAGCTCGCTATGGGTGTACAGGTTCTTCACCCGCGGTTTTACCCGGATTAGAGGAGCCCACTGTGCAACACGGATATAGAGTCCATGTACAACTGAAGGATGGTACGGAATGTATTTCTGTCCCCAACGCTTGTATTACGGGACACACTGTATCAGTAGCCGTTGATGGAACTGCTGACGAGACATTGGAGTTCATGAGTTATGTAACTCCGAAAATAGCGCCAAGCGCTGCGGAGAATGTTGCAGCAACGCTAAGCTCTGCACTCTGAGACGGGGATAAATTCCCCGTTCATTGTTAATGAGGTGATGAAATGGTAAAAGAAGAAAAAGAAGAAAAAGAAGAAAAAACAAATGTATGGTCGATTGATGAACTGGTTGCGCTTACTGATGAAGTAGCAACTGGAGAAGTAGAGTATAGAGGAAAATGTCTAAATTTTCAATATTGTGAACTTACGGAGTCGGAAGAACCTAAGTTTGGAAAGGTATCAGATAAGATATCTGAAGATGAGAAATTTGACTTATACGCTAAGTTAGGCGGTCAGAGAGTTTTAGGAATGATTCTTAAAGCTAATGATAAGAACCCTGAAGGAGCTACTATAACTAAAGATAGCTGGCCCCTTCTACCCACAACTCTTAGATATATGATTTCTAATGAGATTATGGGTGTTCAAGGAGAAGTGGCTGAAAATTTTCAACCCTGATGCTGGAATCGCCTGAAGCGGTACTACTATATGTTCCTCTCATGACTGAAGTAGGAATGAGTTGGAAAGAAATTAAAGAGACGCCTAGATGGGAATTAAATGGCATCCTGAGTGCATACTATGAATATAAACAGTTACACTCTATGGATGGATATACAGATTCACATATTAATGACATGGCGAAACACGACCCTACAGTAAGGGCCAAATGGAACGAATATCAACAAACAAAAAGAAAATATGAAGAGCTAGCGGGCATGAAACGAAAACCCGTTTCTTTTTCAGATTTGATGTGATATAATGGGTTTTACAGGAGACGTATTCGCTGCAAGGGTAGCCATTGGCTTGGCTATGCCATCGCCCTCCTCCCTCAGTAAGAGTGGAGCCCTTATCGCAGGTTTCGCCAAAGGGATGTATAATAGAATGAATGCGGCTGGACAACAGGCTGCAAAACAACGTCTTTCTAATGCTGAAGCAAATTTAAACGAAACTAAATCTAAAATTGAATCTTTTGATAGTGCGATAGGAGCACGCATACAAGCTAGTGCTAAAAAATCCGTAGACCAGACACGTAAGATAACTGGAGGTTCTTTTGCCGAAAGTGGTAGGGAAATGTCAAATTTCCGCAAAGGTATCTCACGTCAAGCTCCTGAAATAGAAGTTAAGTTATTTAAGAACGTTGGAGAACACATGTCTCAAGCTCAGAAATATGAGCAGATGGTTCAAAACTTTTTTGAGATGAATGAAAAGGAAAGAGAAGCTGTAATGAATCTCCTTAAAGACCGAGAACTTGCTTCAAAGGCACGATTGGATGAAGCGAAAGCTGCTCGTGATGGAAGTGAAGAGAAGGAGCGGGAATATCAAACAGCTAAATATTTACATGGCCAACGAAAGAAGGAACGAGGAGAATTTCTTAAATACGCCCGAGATAGAAAAAACGTTCAAGGTACTATAGATAAAGAAAAACATGACCTGTTACAACAAGAAAAAGAAGACAAAATGGAAGTAGTGGACGCTACAAATGCATACAACGACTCATTAGCAAAATCAGAAGAGGTTAGTCGCAGATTAGAACAGATATCTCAACAAATGGTGTATGCTATTAAGACAGAGTTTGTTTCTGGGTTGAGGGAAGCTGTTTCTGCTCTGACTGCTTTTTATTATAAACTTAATCAGAACACACAGGAACTTATACTCTTTGAACGCGAATTGATGAATGCAAATTCGGTATTCGGTCTAACTCGCAGTGAAATGTTCGAGACTGGAAATGTAGTGACTGAGTTCGGACAGAAGTTCGGTATGGAAATGCAAAATGGTGCACAAGGTCTTTATCAGCTAGCTTCAGCTGGTGTAACGGCGAATGAAGCTCTATCAATCCTTCCCGAGACTTTGAAACTCTCGATGGCGGTTCAGGGAGACCATAACACTATATCAAAGCTTACGGCTCAGACTTTGTTTGGTTTTGAAATGGAAATGAGCCAAGCAGCGGAAATAACAGATAAGTTCGCACATGCTATCCAGAAGTCTCTTATTGAGTATCAAGATTTAAGCAGTGCTGTTAAATTCGCATTGCCCTTCTTTACTACTACGGGGCAAAGTATAGACCAGCTACTTGGAGCCCTCTCTGTATTGACTAATAGAGCCCTAGAAGCGGGTATTGCAGGGCGTGGTCTTAGGCAGGGCTTAGCAGAGCTTGCTGAGAGCATTGGAGACAATACAGCGCGTTTCCGTGAGTTTGGTGTTGAGGTAGTAGATTCTCAAGGTAACATGCTTCAGTTGACTGAGATAGCGGCTAATTTCGCAAAGGTACTGGAAGCTGGTGTAATTAATGATACAGAGCTGCTTACTTCTCTGATTGAGGATTTGAATGTTCGTGGTGCGACGGCCTTCGTTCACTTGGTTCAGGCGAGCGATGAATTTACAGAAGCAGTATCTGATTCAGAAAGTGCTGCTGGTGAATTAGATGAGATGGTTAGGATTCAGAATGAATCTTTAGGGGCCCAGATTCAAATTTTAAAGAATAATGTCTCAGCTATATTTTTAATGAGAGATGCCACTTATGAAGGAACGGATTATATGAATGCCTTCCATGAAGCGGTAAGTAAGGGTGTTGCTTCTTTAAAAGACCTTCTGGTACAGGGAGAAGAAGGGTCTATGACTCTAACTGTTCTGGGTCAACAGATTCAAGATATAGCTGTGAGAGGTATAGGGGTTCTAGCAGACCTTCTCAAAGAAGTTATTGCGCTGGTAAAAGATTTTACTGAAGCTGGCTTCTTAAATTTACAATTATTGGAAATATATGTTATACCATTGAAGATAGTGCTGGGTATACTTCAGTTTTTAGGACCCGAACTCACCCGACTGATTATTTCATTTCATATTTTAAATAAAGTACTTCCTATCTTAACTATAGCGCAAGCAGCGATGAACATGGCTACTACGATGGCTATAGGACTCAACGCAATTGAAATCTCCCAAAACGCAGTAATGACTGGCCAACAAGGACTTATGCTGACTTTGATGGAAGCAAATATCTGGTTAAAGTTTAAACAAAATGTATTATGGGAAATTGAATTTTGGCTGATGTATAAACGTATAGCTTTAGAAGTATGGTGGCAGTTCCTCAGCCTTAAAGACGTTGGAATAATGTTACTTAAAATTGCTCTATTCCCTATTTGGATAGGTTGGTTGATTTTAGAACAAATATATGTTTATGCGGGAACTATAGCATGGGCTCTATTTTGGATAGCTGCAACAGGAGGTATTATACTTTTAATTGCGGGCTTTGCTATATTCCTTAAAACAATATGGGATATGACGGATGGTATGCAGGGACTTACCATGTTCTTTGACCATTTCAAGAATCTGATTTTCTGGATAGGAAGGGCTTATGCTGATTTATGGATTGGTATGGCAGAATATATTTGGGACTATCTAGATGGACCAGCAGCTGCGCTAGGTCAGTTCTTTGACCATCTTTTCAAGATGTTTGCTTATTATAAAGATAATTTAGATGATTTTGTTTCAGATGCAAAGAAATTACTAGGTTTAGCTGAAGGAGGTCATGTATATGCTATGGGAAGAGCAAGTGGAGGTCAAATAGGTAGAGGAGGTCCTTATATGGTAGGAGAAAAAGGACCAGAACTATTCGTACCTCATCAAAGTGGGAGGATAGTTCCTAACAAAGCTTTAAATACTGATGGCACCAAGAAGTTATTACAGAGAAGCATAATGCAGGGTGGTCCCGTACCTGTTCAGATTATGGGCGGAGAGATTGGCCACGTAGCTGTTAAAAACTTTAATGCTGGTCGTTCTTTACTAAAAAAGGCTAAGATGAAACTGGATATATTATGAGGAATGAAATATGAAACTAAAAGATAATAGATTTTACAGACGCATGAACATAGATAAGGCTATAGGTATATATCCACAGTTTAAGGACTTTTCAGGGGTAAAAGATGAATATGTTACCCTTAAAGGAGGAATAGGGGCAACTTCCTATATTTTATCAGGCTCTACTCCATCTACTCCTGTTTTTGGCCGCGGAGAACTTTCTAATGGATATTTACGATGTTTGGCTAGCAGTGCTACTTTATCTAATGCTGGTACGATACCTAATTTAGAAATTTATAAGGTAAAAGATAATATCCCTATAACAGAAGGAAGTATGCCTTTTACTACTGGAACTGATGGCACTTATACTGCTGGAGAAGACCTTTATGTAGCTGGAGTTTATATGGATGGAGACTCTATATGGTTAGAAGAGAATTTTGATGGCTCTGATAAGTCCTTAGGAGAAGTTATACCAATCCGTACAGTTGGTACATCTACCGTTACTTTTGAAGATGCTTATATGGATATAGGGGATGCAAAGAAGTCAATCTTTGTTGGAGGAGGTAAGTTTCCTTTTGGGGGTAATAAAACGGATAATTTGAGAGATTATTTCTCTGACCCCGGAAATACAGATAGGATTCCTATTAAACCTAAGAACCCTAAAAGATTTAGAGGACAGTGGACAGTTCGTATGGACCGTCGAAATAAAAAACAACAGTGGCAGATTTATGCCCCATTTTGGAAGTATAAGGATATAAGAGGGTTCCTTAAATTTTCTAAAGTTCAACCCGTTTCTACCACTATAGAGACTACTGTAGAGGCATCTGCTAATAATACTCTTTTCGATATACTTAAAATGACTCCTAACCAAAGTAATCCCTTTACCTTTGATTCTCAAACTAAACCTCTTATTTATTCAACAATAGAATTAACTTCTGCTAAAAAATCCTCAGGAGGACAGGCATTGCGTATATATCATAATTGGTCTCACGTTTCTGACGTAAGTGACCGAAAGCGTATAGAAGGAATGTTTAGCGCTGGAACTCAACAGGGAGAAACAGATAATCCTTTATATACCCCAGCGGACCCTCAGATAGCTTTGTTAGGTATAAGTAATATACCTCGCCCTGCTATTTTGGATTTAGGATACAATAAAGGTCCTTATTTTTCAATTGATGCAACTGATGGATATGGAGCTGCTAATGATATATCAGCTACTATGCCAGAGATTAATTTTAAATTAAATATATCTAAATTACCACCTAATCCTCTAACTTCTATATCTCTACAAGCATGTACAAAAGCATGGACTTCTAAAACTTATAGTAATGGGACCGATGACTGTTATTATGGTAAAGCTTTTGGACAGCAAACTGTTGACGTAGATGATAATCCTATATATGGTTCCTTCATTTCTATTTCTGGTGCAACTGGCTCAGCTTTTGATAATGACAATCAATATTTAGGAGGAGGTAGAGCTATTGGTGGTGCTGGGAGACAAGGTACAACTCAAATGGGTTGGAGAAATTTTACTTATCAAAGAGGTATAGTATGTGTTTTAGCAACCAGACCACCTGATGATGATGAAAATACCTTAGATAAATATATGAGTGGACTTTATCATGATGATAAAACTTTTGGAGGTCTTCAATTTATGTCTTATTCTAATCCATTTCCTTCTGGGTCAGAATCATCAACTATCGATGACTTAGTTGCGAACAACTATTTCCGATGTATAACTGGCTCATACCAAGGTACTATTCAGAACAGAATGCCTACAGCTCCCGGTGGAGGACCATGGAATAATGAATCAGATGGGTTAGGAGGTACTACTCCTTTAAAGAATGTAGACACACCTAGTGTATGGATTAAACCCATTCCTATAGTACCTAATGTGGATTATTGGGGATATCAAGGTCAAGGAGGACCCGCAGGCCCTATTAACCATGCTAATGATGATGATGCTGATAATTCAGCCCCGTACGGTACAAATTATTCTAATCAAATGCCTTCTTTAGCTAATAATGGGGGACTTATGGCTACTGTGTTTGAGCCTACAGTAATTACTGCGGCTACGAGTGGTGCTAGTGCTGTAGACGCTACTATGAATCGTCTTAAATTACATTATTCTGAAGAACCCGGATACTGGTTCAATACTGCTATTTCTGCTTCTTGTGGATTAGATAGTAGTTTCAATACTGGTGCTGATGGTGTTACTGGAGAAAGTAATAGATTTCCTTATACTACTAAGAATTGGGCTAGAGTGTTGAAAGACTCTTGGTTCAATATGAAACTTGTCTTTAGTCCTTTTACAAGTTGTTCAGCCCAACAATATGATGCTGTGAGTGGAGGTGCTGATGGTGCTACATCAGGTAGTGGCGCTGATGTGGCTACTAGAACAGGAGTTTCTGTAAGAGCATATTTTGATACTGACTTTTCTATAAAGACTGCTCAAACAGCATCTTCTTCAGCTGATTTACTAACAGTGCCCGGAACTACTACTAATTATCCTGCTGAAAAGTTTGTACCTTACGTTAATATACCCATGTTTAATAGAGCACGAGCTAGCCTCAAAGATGCTGGTTTTGCTTTAATAGACCCTGATTATTGGCCTACCTGTATAACATGGTGGTTTATGAATTATAGATGGTGTGGCTCTGTCTCAACACCGTCAGATGGTGAAGAACTTCTATGGGCTGGAGGGGACGACCTTCTTCAACCTGATGGAGGAGATATGGAGATGGAAGCTTATATTGATGAAATCACATTTAAACATTGGAATACTGAAATGGACAATGCTTCAATAGGGAGAGGACCTATTACATCTATGTTGAATATCCAGAATTATAGTGCTGTTACTCCTAAAGCGTTGAATAATACTCAGGATACTGGTAAGGGAACAGGGTTTTTAAATTCAGGATGTTTCACTAACGCTGATACAGGTTATAATTTATTAATAGGTCTAAAAGATAAGGATGATTTACCCTTGAGTTATTTTAAAGAGCATGACGCGTATCCAGCCACTAAGTCTGTTTGGGCTAAAGGTGCGTTTTTCTTAATGAATAATTTTTCAACACAACAATTTAAGAATCTAGACACTTTGTTTCCATCAAATTCTTTTTTAAGTAATGTATCATCTGCTAGTGATACTGCATTGGTAGGTCATGCAATGAATCGTTTAGGAAATCAGTTAGGTCCTAGTTTTCTGAATTATACTGCAACTGGTACTAATATTAACTGGTCAGGAACAACTCTAAGTGGGAGTGCTATGTCTCAAAAAACACGAAGCAACTGTGATGGGGACTGGCCAATTAATGTTGCTGCTAATAGTGGTTCTTCTTTGATGATACTTAGTGGAGCTAATGATTTTTTAAGCGCAGACGGCCTTACTCAAAAAGGATTTATAGGATTGAATATTGGTTCTTTGGGTAATACAAGCGACCCTGAAACAGTATTTACAGCTGGGTCTAGACCTACTCGCGGTGTATATGCATGGGCAAAAAGAGAACATATCTTAGCTTCGGCTAGAATTATAGGAATGCCGCAGGCAACAGGCCCAAATGTAGCAGGTGTTTCTCACGCACAAAATTATCTTACAGTGGATAAACCCGAAATATTCAATGTTGGGGACCCCGAGGAAGAATATATAATTTACAAATATTTTGATTCTTTAACAAGCACTCAATTATCAGGGGCATCAAATGCGTCTGCTCGGGGATTTAGTACTTCTTTAAAATTATCATATGACGAACCTCAGGATGGTGAAACCTTTTTCTTCGACGTAGCAAATATTAATACTGCTGATGACGGCAGTATATTATTAACAGAAGAAAATATAGGTAGTCTATGGATATCTCCTAAGCGATACTGGATTCATGCGGCTTTTGGTGCAGCGGGAGGTGCGGCTGAAAACTATGGAAAACAGTTAAACGTACCTAGAACATATGAAAGTATGGCTATGATAGGAAATAAGGCTGGCGCCTTACCTCCTCCATATGGTACTCAATATATACCTTCTACTTCTCAACTAGGTACTACCTACGATGAATATTTATATACATATGCTACTGGTGAGACAGCAGAGAAGGGTAAATCTGCTGTATATCAGCGTGCTTGGAGTTTAATGCCTGAAAAAGAAGGTTCCGATTTAATATTATCTAAGGAGTATGGACATGGTATTTATAAAGAAGATTCTGGTGAAGGAGGGCAATTGGGTATAGAACCCGCTCTTATAAATACTAGCGCCGACCCCTCAAGATATATAGAGTTTGCTTTAGACAAACTAGTAGAATTAGATAGCCCTGCTTCATCTCAACCTATTCTTTTTAAAATGGGAACTGCTGATGAAATTGATTCTTCAGAGATAACTATTTATGGAGATGATTATACTGGTGTGGCTGATTATAAACCACATCTTATTTGGGAATATAAAGACGAATTACCTGTACTAAGTAAATATGTTGTTCAACCAGCGAGCGATATATTAGATAAAGACTTAAATTTATATGAACTAAGTACAGAGACCCTTAATTCAGTTAAATTCACTTGGGAAGAAGAGGGAGATGATATTTGGTATAGAACTCTCTTTATAGATACAAAGAGCATTAACAATAAATATCACGACGCTATATTACATATACCTTTTAATGAAGCTCCTACTGTTATAGGTTCTGGAGCATCTAATAAGTTATATAAGTATAATAGTAATACTATCAGTAGTAGCACTTTTGCATATTCAGGGACTGAAGGTGCTGGATATATAGCTGATATAGAAGGTCTTGCTGGATATTGTATGAACTTCAATGCTTCAGGAGGTGATGATGGTTATGCAATTATTACACATACTAAGAGTACTTGTATTTCAGGTACCGATTACACAGTTATATTACATACCATACCCGGTTCTTCTGGAGGAGATGCTTCCGAATATATATTTTCGTATGGTGTTTCTGGGGGTACAACAGGAATGGATATAACGATTAATGCAGATGGTAAGGCACAGCTTTATCACTCTGGTACTACTCTAACTGGAACTTCTATAATAAGAAGAGATAGTGAGACCCCTGTAATGATAGCTGCTGTATATCGTAGCGGCTCATCAGATGGAAAGGATTTGAAATTATATGTTGATGGAGGTTTGGAAGATGCATCTGCTGGAATTATTCCTAATGTTACTCTTAGCGCATCTACGGCTATTGCTGGGCAGGATGGAAATAGTGATAATATGTTCTGTGGTAAAGTAGAAGAAGTCGTAGTTTATAATCATGCTTTATGGATAGGAGAAACTGAAAGTGAATTATTATTAAATACAACAGACCTCTCTTATAATACAGATACTTCAAACATTTATCAAAGTAGACTGTTTGCTTATGATTATCATAATATTAGAGGGCGCTCCAATACACAAGTTGCCTGTAGTAATCAAATATCATGGAAGGTGACAAAACCATGAGTTTAACTTGGGCTCCACCCGGCACACAGACAGTTTATACTGAAGTTAGCGGAACCATTACTTTTACGGATGACGATATAAGTGCTGTTTACGTTGATTGGGATGATGGACCATCTAATAAGAAATCCGAAGCCAATTTTCAATGGTATACTACTACAGAACCTGAGACAGAAATAACATTAACACATACATATACAGCCACGGGTCAATATGCTCCGATTGTTCAGGTTATTAATGATAAGGGCATGGCATCTAAATACCATAGATACAGTGCTACAACAGAAGTTACTCCTTCAGTTGTTGATACAGCTATAGGTTTAATAAATATAGCTGATGGAACATCCACTGGCTTACTTAGAACTGAAAACAGAACTGTTCTTTCAGGTATTGATAACGGTATTTTTGAAAAATCAGGTTCTAGAGATTTATATGTAGCGTTAGCGCCTACTGTTCCTATAAGTAGTCTTGATACTATTGTTAGTGGTTCAGGTCTTCAATTAACCGTAAGGGTTTTAGTTGAGGATTATGTTGACCCTACGGTGAGCCTTCTTACAGGAGATACTTTAACAAGTGTTCGAGATTTGTCTGTAAAAATACCAGAGACTACGTGGTCTGGTTCTTTGGGAGGATTAAAAATGAACGACAGTACGTTCCTTGTTAAAAAAGTTCTAAAGGCTACTTTAGATACCTGTAAACCAGTATTATCTGGGGATACAGCAACCACCAATAATGATTTAAATAAATTAAAGGCTTTCTTTTTCACTTCGGGAGCTGCGAATTTCTTTTATCCTATTACATATGTTTCTTTTGGTTGTCCTGTTAAAAAACTAGACGATTCTGATAGACAGGTTTTAATGGATTTTACACAAAGCCGCGCAAAAGCTAGTAATACTATTATAAGTGAATATTTCTTTGATTTAGGAAAATCATGGATTAATCCCCAAGATATATGGGCTGTTAATCCATTTTCTCCAGATTCAGATTTCGACTTTGGTACTGCTTCTACTTTTACTAGCGGGACCGCTACTACAGATACCATAAAAAAAGTAAGATATACTTTCACCCCGCGTCCAGACGGGTTAATAAGTGCTGCTACAGGAGCTATTGATTCCCCTGATGATAGATATCAACAGGCTTTTAATTTATCAGCAGTTACCGGTTGTTCTTGTTGGTATTTTGAGGACGTGGCTTCTTATGACCGTGCTGACCAATTCCTTATTGATGATTTTGGAAGGATAGCAGACCAATATCATCTATTAAGAATGCAGGCTGAACCTAATTCTTCTGCTGATTACCGAAGTGAGCTGGAGGGATTTGCTGGTGTTTACCGTTTATCTCCCCCACCTGATTGGGGTGCCTCTGGTGGAGCGGCGGACCATACTGCGGATGCTGGAAGTGCTGGTCCTACAGCTGTAGCAGGTGCTCCTCAATTACTAACATCTGGTGGAAGTGCGGCTAAATTTTATCAGGATTTAGCAGGAAAATCTAAGTTTACAGATTCCCTCACTAGCGGCTCCTATATAAACTGTACAGCAATAGGTCAGGCTTCTGGAACCAACAATATGGAACTTTTATCAGGGGCCAATGTGGACATGATAGACTACGCCACTGGTACCACAGCGGGATTTAATTATACTAACTTAACAGGAGGGGCTCGAGAAGCTCATGAATATCTCGTTGCTATTAATTCGAGAAAAACCAATAAGATTTTCTTCGAGGCAACTCCTCTTGCTAAAACTTTCACTTCGCTAGCAGGAACAGCTTCTGGAAATAGTACTCAGATTTTAGGGGTTTATTATCTTAAGGTGAATAACAAAGGAACTTTTACTCAGACCTGCGAATGGATGCCTTTAGAGTTTGAAGATACTACCAAAGTACAACAGGAGTTCAGGAACACAACTTCAGGAACATATGACACTCGCTCTGCTTCTTTAGCTAAAAGTGGATATATTACCTTTGATATGCCTGATGATTGGTCTAGTATATCAATGAGCGGACTTACGGGAGGACAGGGTTTGGGAGTTAGTGAAAATCCGAGCATGATATCTATTACAGGTACAAGCCCAGTAGACCCTAGATATGAAATTGAGCTAACAGGTCTAAAGGTCGCTGCGACGGGAGGCGTATTTGGAGCAGGAAGATATGGACGCTCAATAACAATAACAGGAGCACATATAGGAACTCAATTATCAGGAACTTATAGCGGTGATGATATAGGAGTATATAAAACTTTGGCAGTAATTATAAGTAGCAGCGCTAGTAATTGGGTGTCAGGAACTACAGAAATGGCCCCATCAAATGCTTTTACTGTTACAGGAAATCAGGCTGGTTACGGTTTCTGGGTGGCATCAGGAGGAGCTAATGGTTATGATGGAGGAGATTCTTTAACTTTACAAGTGGGTCAGGGTAATAATCAAGGTGCGACATGGAATAGTGGTAATCAGGAAAATTATGCCTTTACAGCTCCCACTAAACACGGACCTTTTATGAATTATGGTATGTGGAATACAGGCGATGACGTTGTAATGAAAATAAGAAACGTAGGAATATATGATGTCTTTGATGGGGCATCTAAAATATGGGTAGCTCTTACTGGAAGTGATTATAGTTCTATATATACCACTGTAGATGCTACGGATAACCTTCCTTTCCCAAATACATATGGTTTTGAAAATATTTCAAACGAAGTTTTACTAGATGCAAGTGGAACATGGAATGATACAGAATATTATCCTTTGAAATTTGTATTATCAGGAACAGATTGGACTAAATTTTATCATCAATCTAACTATTATAGTAGAGGAATATTAATAAATAGTTCAGTAAGTGGTTCAATGCAAAAAAGTGGTGTAGAATTATGGAATATATTACCCGCAGATAATGCCTTTTCTCAAATTATAAAAGAAGTGGATGATAGTGCATTTAATTTATCAAGATTGCCCGTTACTAGTGATGTTTCTTATGCTCGCACAGGTAATTTTTATGAAGTTATTACTATTAAAGGTAAAGTTACCGTAGTTAAAACTGGTATAGGAATACAGGAAATGTCCTTCGCTAGTGTAGCTCTAGGAGACTCATCAGACGCGTCTGCTTTTACTAAATTTGGGTATGAAGGCTCATTATATAATTATTTACATAAAATTAGACGTATAGAAGAGGAAACTGTGCCCGTCTTTTGGGATGAACGACAAAAAGATGGAACTTATGTTAGATTTTGGGGTATAGTTAAAAATGTTAATGAAACGCACGGAGAAGGAGGTCCGCGTTCCCTTCAAAGTTTTGATTTTACGATGGTGGTACAAAAGATTGCTTTGATTGATTCTACTGGTATACTGATGGCAGACCCCATACCACTAGGAGGTATTCAGGATGCGAGAGATTTCGCCTAGAATACTCATAGAGGACACTGAGGTTGATTATATTGATGGTTCTTATAGTGTTAATGGTAATCTTACTGCCGCAGAATTAATATTTGGTATACCTAAACCAGCGGGAGATTATAGAAAGTTATGGAATAGGGAGGTCACTATGTATTTAAATAAATTTGACTCTGTTCCTCTTTTCCGTGGATGGATTAAAAGAGCTGAACAGGACCTTAATAGTATAGAAGTTAGAGCTGAAGACGCAATCGGGTACCTTGTTAGGTCAGGAGGACAAAACCAAGCTAAACTTAATCTTACAGACGATGATAACTTGGATGGTACTACAGCAGGAGGAGCCATGATTAAGGCTATAACCAAGGCAAATTTACAAGATAAGATTAAAACCGACTTTATTGGCAATACATCGCCCCTTATTAATAGCGTCTCTGAACCATTGCGGGGCAGCAAGACTGTGCATGGTATATTAACAGAATTGCTCAGTAAAGCAGTGGATAATAGTGGTACATTACCTAGGCCTAATATAGCACGCCTTATAGATGATGGCACTAATAGTCAACTCATAATAGAGCTTGAGAGCGATATAGACAGTGATACTATAGTGCATACCTATACAGAGCATGATAACATAGTAGCGCTTAATATCATAAATCGTAAAATACCTACTTTTATCACAGTAAATGGTGCAAACGGTGTAACGGCTACATTCAAGCATACAAGCGCCATTACTGCCTTGGATAATAACCCGATGGAGGTAGATAATGACAATTTAACCTCTCCAGCGGCATGTTTGAACTTCGCGCAGAAGCTTTTTAGAGCCAATTTAAAGAATCAGTTTGAATATAGTATAGAAATTACTGAAGGAGCCTACTTAACTGAGAACGATGTTATCAAAATTGTTACGGATGACCCCGATTACAGTGGTAACTACCGTGTTATTGGAAAACAGATAGAATTTACTCCTGATTCTTTCTCAATAGGAATTACTATTAATAGAAAACCACCTACATTGGCGGAATATCTCGAAAGTGAAGATAATTAGCTTCTTGGATTTGCAGAGCCGGGACTTCCAGAAGCACCAATTGTGCCATTTCCTTGACCCGATTGATTGGCTGTAGCGTAGTTTCCGAGGTTTGCTCCACCACCAGTTGACTCAGTGTTTTCAGCGTTAATAGTTCTATAATTAACCGTTCCCGCTATTTGGCGTTCACCTTGTAAAGTAACTACATTATTAAGGCGTCCATCTACACCATTAGCATCAAGACCCATCTTGCGTCCATAGCCTGTTATATCCGTTACCATAGTAAAGTTTATATACTAGCGTACTATATAAAGATATTGTCGAATGCGTTATAGTGGCGCACATGGAATGCTGGATGGAGAATATTCGACGTACTTTGGAGGAATAAATGGCACTTAAAGACGGTATGCAAGGTCGTGAATACGACAAATTTCTCGCTGATGCGAGCGGTAACACAGCAGTCCGCGTTATGACTACGATAGGTTCAGGTTCTGAATCTTTAGCGTATGCTACGGGGGCTTATACAGATATAGGAGCAACAGAACTCGCAGTTAGCGGTTTAAATAATGTGGCTTTAGATGGTAAGATAGGTTCATGGTTTGTATTTAATTCAGGAGCCACGTCTGCCATAACTTATAAAATGTACGCATCTTATATATCTGGAGCTAGTGATTGGACTTTAGCAGACACTGCTGGTGAATGGGACCAAGTAGGTTCTGATATATCTGTTTCAGCTGGTGCCACTAAGCATATACCTTGGCAAAATACATACCGTAACGTTACTTTGACTTCGGTTGCTGGTAGCGGTACTACCTCTGTTACTCACGCTCAACTTTACGCTGTGAACTAGAGATGACTGTTTTCACATGGGACGGCGAAGGTGCTGATGATAATTGGACAACCCCAGATAATTGGAATCAAGATTCGAGTTATCCTCAGACTAATGAAGATAGTGTTATTTTTAATGCTACTTCAGATGATGATTGCACGGTAGATACAACAGTCACAATAGGTATACTAGACATTCAGGATGGGTACGATGGAACTATTACAATGGCTAATAGTTTAACTATAGATGATGCTGGGAGTTATGATGGCACTCTTACAATAACCGACCCTGATGCTGAATTAGATACTGGAGATGAGGACCTAACAGTTAGCGGTTATACAGATATATACGGCACTCTGACACCCGGCGCTTCTACTTGTTATTTTGGATATGGTAATACAGCAAGTGCATCATGGGACTTAGGAGTTCGTGGAACTGGTGTACTTAATGCTGGAACAGGAGACTGGTATACTGGAGGTTTTGGTGCTTATTCTGGTGCTGATGTTACATTAACTACTGGTACTATGTATATAAGTGGAACTACATTTGGACACCTCTGGAGTCCAGACCAATCAGTAGGAAGTTGGGACAATAACGATGGCACAGTCATTATACAAAAAACGGGTACCATAAGAACACATACTAGTGACCCTCTTACAGCAGCCGATAATCAGATTTGCCCCTTTCATACTCTTATTATAAGCGGAGGGGCTGATAGAACCGATGCTCCCGTTGTTACACTAAAGCGTGGATTAAAAATAGATGATGAACTTATAATTAAGAACGGTGTTCTTCAATGGGATACCTATGCTGGTTCTTCTGGTGATGTATGGGCCGTTAATGGAACTGAATTGACAGGCGTCGCTTCTCAATCAGCAGCTATAGTAATGGATGATATGCCTGCTCGGTCTGCATATTATTCTGCTTATACTGGCTCTCCTACTGGGGATGGATTTAATACAGCAGGTAATGCTATCATTTCTGGAGCTACGGCTAAAATGCACGTAGGTAATTGGCATATGGGAACTGATTCTGCTGGTTCTGCTTCTACTGCTAATAAAGCCATTACAGGATTGAATGGAACCCCGTATTTTACCTTTCCTTCAGGAGAGGCGTGTGCAGTATTTTGGGATGAGTCAGACCGTACTAATTATATCCAGATGGCTGATGACGCATCATTAAAACCTGAAACAGCAATGACTCTTTGTGCGTGGATTAAATTAGATGATACTACACAAACTCAACGAGTAATACATAAATATGATGCTAATCAAGGATATCTTCTTTCCATTGATGCAGGGAAAATCTATTGGGAAATATGGATAGAAGAAGATGGTGTTCCAACACGATATGAAAGTTATAGTCACGGAAACATAGTGGCAGATACGTGGACCCATATAGGAATAACATATGATAGTGTAACTGGATATTTGAGAGAATATCAAGATGGGTTAGTTTTAGATACTACTGATTTAGGAACTGCTGGTGATTCTATTGCTACAGGAAGTAAAGTATTTAGATTAGGGAATAGTACTAATAGTTTAAAAGGCTATATGGCAGATGCACGAATTTATAGTGAAGCCAAGGATGGAGATGACTTTGCAGCCCTTGCTGCCACTAACCCGGCAACAAGCGTAACAGCTACTTACCCTGATACTGGTTCTGGTCTTGTGGGCTGGTGGAAATTACAACCTTATCAGATTGTTGATGGTACTGGAAGCGGAGAGATGGATTTTAGTGACTCAAGTACTAATAGTAACACTGGGGTTAATAATGGGACCGTAACCGGATGGGGTGGTCTGTGGTTATATAATCTGGGGAGTTCGGGATACTGTGCTTATACTTATCAGCGGAAGGATATGAGGACGCAGAATACTGTACCACTTGGAGTTGAAGGAAGAGGAAGTACCGTTTATGTACAGAGTCAAGCGACAGATTTGAGTCTAGTTGTGAATGATGGTGCTGCATATAATGGTTTAACTTACTATGAAGCTGGTAAAGCTCTTTCGTTTAACAATTTAAATATATTACCTAGAGTTGGAGGTGGAGTTGGTACTGTACAGTGGGGAGCAAATTCTAATTACTTTTCGGGGTTTATGGACTTAAGTGGAGATTTATTTGTAGCGAGTGGTTCTAAATTGAGAGCACATATAGGAAATCTGGATGGACTCGAAAGAGTAGATTTTCCCACAGGATACTTATACGTTTCTGGTAATGCTCGTCTTTGGGGAGATTTGGATGTTAACCCTACTTCTTATATAACCGCTTTAGCAGATGGTGAAATACCCACTATGCCACAAGTGTATGTAGAAGATTCAATTAATATATACGGAGATGCTCATTACAACGCTACTTCTTATTTAACTATTACTAGGAATAATCCGGGTATGGCTCGAGTGGATGAAACAGCTACCTTTACACATAATAGCGGGACTTATATATATGCTGATAAGGCTGAAGGTGGATGGGGTATGAGTGGTCGAGATTGGAGTGGTTCTAATAGCTTTTATAATTTTATAGTTTCTGGTACGAACCTGTATAGAAGTAATGTTATACTAAACGTAGATAATGATATGACATTAAAAAATTGCACGGCTACTGACCCAAATTATAGACCATATGGAGCTGCTACATATATCGGCGGAGATGTAAATGTAGAAAGTGGATGTGGTTTTGGTAATTGGTATATAGGAACAACGCCGGGATATAATGGAGCTACTTATATTTCGGGTAATCTTAACTTAAATAATGGGGACTTGTATATCACGGACCAAAATAATAAAGACTTTTGGATATATGGTAGTTTATTTAATAGAGGTGGTAATATATATCACGAGGATGGTAGTTAAATGGCTATTATAACATTTAAAGGACACGGCGCCAATATAGTCGGCTCGCTCGGCAGTGGTTCAATGGTTCAGGATATGCCTACCGTCTGGAGCAATCAGTATCCTTTTGCTGATGAAACCAACAAATTAGGATATAGAGCTAATGAAACCGAATGGAATTTTACAGATGCTATAACTGTGGAATTTTGGGCACGAAAAGGACAAACAACTGATTGGCAGGATGCTTCTATATTCTATAAAGCCGGTGCATTTACAGCAAATTTAGGTGCTAATCTGGAATATGGATATCAGTTTAATTTCAGACCTGTTATTAGTACTGCGGAAGTAACTGTGTCAGTACCAGTGAATTGTACAGCAAATCAACACGAAACAATTCATTGTTGTGCTACCTATGATGCAACTACAGTCAAAATGTATATTAACGGGACCTTGGTTTCGTCAAGTACAGCGGCTACTGGCAATATGGATACTACTGCTAATACTATGTATTTTCCGAAAGGAGGAGCTTCATATGCAATGCAAGGTAATTTGTGGGATGGAAGATTATGGAACCGTGTTTTAGAACAACCCGAAATTCAGGCCAATTTTGCTAATCGACCTACTACTACAGGGTCTTTAGTTGATAATAGCGGACTTGTGGGATGGTGGCCTTTAAGAGGAGATTATGATGATATAAGTGGACTTGGATATGATTTGACTGATGGTGGTACTACCGAATGGGGTAGCTCAGGATTTAACTTAAATCAAATCGGCTCGGGCAGCGTGTCGGGTTCTCTGAATGCTGCTGGAGATACAATCGCACAGTTTACTCTTAGTGGTGGTACTTGGAACCTGCGAGATTCTTCTTATGTTGAACTTGATGGGACCTCAGGAGATGAGATTCCTACGTCCAACACAAACGATTTCGAACTTACGGAAAGTCTTTCCATAATGGCGTGGATACGACCTAATGATACTTCAAGTTATAAAGGAATTTTTAGTTGTTGTGATAATTATAGTACGGGCAGGAACGGGTATGTTATGACTGTTCGTAATGGTAAATTAGCTTGGATGTTTGCAGATGCTAGTGGTTATACAGAACAAACAGGTGTTGGTACTATCAATGCAGATGAATGGCAGCACGTTGGTATTACGTGGGATGGAAGTAATGTAAATTCTTATATTAATGGTGTGTTAATCGATACTAAAGCTAATACAAGAGTGCCTACATATGTAGTTGATGATGTAGCAATGATAGGACAAGTGGATAATCAAGGGAACGCTAATGTGTTTGATGGAGGATTATTTGATGTAAGATTGATTGGATATGCTATGAATGCAGACGAAGTAGCTGCGCTTTATGGTGGATGGGCTGACCCACCTGCTATGGGAAAATACTTTGGTGTAGGGAAGGCCAATGGGGGCCATCAAGAGACTGATTCAACAACTATACCAGATATGGGTAATCAAAATACTGATGCTACATTACCGTCTAACCTGTGGGTGAACCCCGATTACTTTATTGGATATCGAGAATCTGTAGGAAACGGTATAGAAACTTATAATCAGTGTTTGAGTGGCACTAAGATGCAAGCTCCACGAGGCAATCTCTTCTGGCGCCAACCTCAATGGAAAATTTTCAACGATAGCGAATTTATACATAATAGTGGTACTGTAGTGTTTGATAAGGACAATACGGGGGGCACTAATTCATACGCCCTTTTTGATAATAGTAGCAGTTATGGAGCCGGTCATAATTTCGGTGGAGTGAAGTTCTTTAATCTCTATAATAGTGGAAATCATTCTTTGACGCTTCGTGGTCAAACAAAGGATGCAGCTGAGACGGCAGGTGGATGTGCTATGACTATAGAAGGGCAGTTACGTAATTCTGCTGCTTCAACTGTCAATATACAAGGTGGTAATTCTAATGTTTGGATAGGAATAGCTTTTGGTCCCGGCGCTACTCTTTGGAATGAAGGTCCTAAATTTGAGCCTAGAACTTATGGTTCAACTTGTCAACTATCTGGGACTAGCGAGGCAGAGCCTTTTATAGTTTCTGGTACGGACCTTAAATGGAATGGTTATATAGGACAGGGAGGTTATATATCTGGTACTATTGGGTTAGCTAATGTGGACTTTCGTCCTGATATGGTGGTTGGTGATGGTGGAAATGGCGGCAATTATAACGCAAACATCAGACTGGATGGAAATTGTAAGTTTGGAAATATACTAATTAATGATGTAGCATCTCCAGCAGCTAATTCAATATCTTCTTCTTCCTTTAATTTTAATGGGTACCGTTGCGAAGCTTCTCAGTTTTACAATTGGGAGAGCCCTACTATTGGTACAGCGACGGGCAGTATGGTTGTTCTTACGGGGACTCCACAGGAGGACACGGTTTCAGCTGGCATTACAACAAATTGGTATATGGGTTACGGGAATGAAAACGCTGGCGGTGTATATGCTAATACCGATATCAGTAAGACTACAGTTATTATAAGTTCTGATTTGTCCCAAGATACTAAGACCCAAGTTAATGGTAACATACGTCCCTTGAACATGATGCATAATGTTTCAGGAACAGATTCTTATTATTATAAAGCGGCCACGAATGACCAGCAGGGAGCCTTTGAAAACTTTATTGTAGGTTATGGAGAATATGGTGGTTATGGTGCGGCAGCGGCTTGGACGTGGAATTTACAGAGTAAGAACTTCCATATAGCTAATAGTGGTACCTATAGTCCAACTTCTGATAGTGCGGCTTTATCAGACGGTAATTTCAATATAGGTGGTGGTTTCATTGGTATGGGGGCGTTGGATTTTAATGGTTCCTCTCAATATGTGGATATTCCCTTTTCATCAGAATTAGACCCCGCAGCCACAGATACTTTTGTATGGGAAGTGTGGATGAAATCTGATGAAAGCGCTAATAATTTAACTGGAAGATTTATAGATTCAGGAGATGGTGGACCCGTTTGGATAGGAATGACTGATTCAGATGACGCAAATTATATTTATGAGGCTTATTTTCTTATATATGATGGAGTAGGTAATAAAAGTATTCAAGGAACTACTAAGGTTAATGATGGTAAATGGCATCACATAGCTGGAGTGTTAGAATCTGATGGTATTACTATGAATTTATATGTAGATGGAAAATTGGAGGGTACAAATACTATTGATGCTGCTGGTCCCACTGCATCTTCTACTGATTTACAAATGGGGAGATATGATAGTGGTAACTATTTTAACGGAACAATTGCTCGTGCATCTCTTTGGAAGACTGCGTTAACACCCAAACAGATAAGAACTATGATGTTTATGGATTGGGATACTATGGCAGCAGACACTGGTAACTTCACTAGTGCAGACTGCGTTGCATGGTATCAGTTCGATTTTATTAAAGAAAACCCTACGACTATATATGACTCTTCAGCAGAAGGAAATGACGGGACTCCAGCTGGGTCTCTTCAGTTTGCTACTAGAGGTACATATACACTAGGAACCCCTATGCTTAATTTCCTTGCAGGTTCTGGTAATATATCATGGAATGGTAGTGGTCCCCAATTTTATGATTTAAAGATAACGAGTGGAGCTACCGCTGTAGTTTACGCACGAAAGGGAGATACTGGTTCAGGTTATATGGATATCCAAAATAATTTATGGGTAAGCGGAACTTTCAAACCCTATGGGGCATCCAAAAGGATTCGTATGAAACACGTAAGTTCTGATGAGGGTAATGGCGTCTATATTGGAGATGATGGTAATACACCTAATGAACGGCTTAACAGTTTTGACCGTATTTATCTATTAACAGATAACTCAACTCAAGCTTTCCCTGCTTCTGGTTCCGATGTTAAGGATATTGAGGTGCAAAGGTTAGACCTATCAGAGGCGACTACTAATTGGATGCAGACGGCTGATATAACCACACCCATTATTAGACCTGATTCTTCAGTTGCCCGATGGTATTCACAAGGCCACGATTTGACTTTAGGAAAGTGGGACGCAAATTATAGTAATGCTGAAGCACATTTAGGTGCTGGTACGACATTAACGTGGACTGGTACGGATTCTTGGCACGGTTCTTGGTCTGGAGGTGGAGTAATTACTGCGAGCGGCGAGGCGTGTGCTATCTTCCCCGGTGAATATGGTGGTTCCGCAGATGAAATAGACCTTCCAGCAGGAGTCTTAGAATCTTTACCACAATCAACTTGTAGTATTTCTATGTGGGTGAATATGAAGGATGATGAGAATAACCCTTACGAAGGTTTCTTTGGTGGAACTCCCGGTAAACAATTTAGTGTGTGGAGACAAGATGATGACCGTATTATGCTTGCTATAGGAGGTTCTTCCAATCAATTTTCTATACGTCCTTCCATAACGTCAGGGGTATGGTACCACATAGGAATGACATATGATGGGTCTACCATTAAGGGATATTTCGATGGTACTCAAACTGGGTCTAGTTCTTATGCAGGGTCTTGGACAACTAGTGTATCAACTATTGGTGCCCACACACCCGGCGCCGGTGCTACTCTAGACGGTAAGATGGCCGATGTTCGTATTTTTCCTACTACTCTTAGTGACGCTAATTTTGCTACTTTAGCTTCTGAGAATCCAGCTACTAGTGTGAGTGGTGCTTATGCTGACCCAACTAATAGTTTGGGAGCAATAGGTTGGTGGAAGCTTGGAGGAACAGCGAGCGGTACATTAGACGCTTCAAATTATGGTACTTCAGGAGCCGCTTTTGATGGTTCAATAGATGGTATTGTAAAATCGGGCTTCGTCAAACAACTGGGCTCTGGATACGACCCAATTCAAGGTAAAGGAACTGCAACTTTTACCAACACTTATGTTTCAGGCAGTAATGATGTATTAGTACCTGCTGATATGACCTTCAAAACAAAAGGAACGGTGGTGTTCGACTAATGGCGGGCATCGTAGTTTCTGGTGGTACTTACTCGGGCAGCGGGGATGTTACTACAGATTGGGTCAGAATTGAAGCAACTTCACCAAGTAGTGTTTTCATAGCTCCTGATGGGACTCTTACTTTAACTCTGGATACCAATGACCCTACGACAGGCGAAAGGGCACTTTATAATGGTGGAACATTTACACATAATGATGGAACGGTTTATGTTAATGTCTCTTCCTCAGCAGGAGCTTATGCGAAACTAGATGCGAGGGCTTCTCCATATTATAATGTTATAATTAAAAATAATGGTACGGACACTAACCGAGTGCAAATGGATAATGCTGCTGTTACTATTGCAAATAATTTAACTATTCAAGAAGGTTCACTTGAAACTTTCGGTACATCTGGGAGAGATTTAACTGTTACTGGTGATGTAGTTATTGAAGATGGTGGTACAATTGATATGGATAATGCGGCAGGAAAAGATGCAACCTTTGGAAGTCTTGTAATAGCAGATGGAGGAACCTATAACGCAACAAGAGAAACTACAACTATTACTAGTGAAGATGCCGCTACTGGTTTTGCATATGATTCTGACCCCAGTGGAGACCCCGGAACCTTTACACATAACGATGGTACAATTTTCTTTAAAGATACTAATCTATCTTCCAATTCTCTAATGAGACCGGCAGGAACTACCTTTTACAACTTCAAGATGCAGTACGATAATTATAGTTTAACTTCGTGGGCTACTATTTCTGTTGCAAATGATACTACTCTTTACGAACCTACAGGTGCAGGTGGCACATTAAGTGAGGGTTGTAATGGGTATAATGGTACAGGACAAACGATGATTCAAAATGGAGCCAAATTAGATGTTGGAGGATGCCACGCTGGTGCAGTAGCTAACTTAGGCTCTCTTGTGTGTAGTGGTACAATAGAATTATCAGAAGGTACGACAAACATTAATGGTATAAACGGAGATAGTTACAAATTTAGAATCGAGAATAATGGTACTGTAATTCATAATGATGGTACTTTGGTTCTTGAAGCTTCAACGGATGGTGGTATGTACAAGAATACTGGTTCCAATGGTAAAGAGCTATACAACCTTACAGTTAAAAACGACAACACATCTGCAAGAGCTGTTCAAAATGTCGGTGACGTAACTGTGACTAATGATTTGATTGTTAGTGGAGCAGGTAGCGATGCTGCATCTTGGGACGTTGGATTTTATAATGCTGGTGATGGTGACTTTATAGTAAGTGGAAATGCTACTGTAATTAGTGGCGCTAAATTAGGTAGGTCTATTCAAAATGGTACTTATGGAGCACTCGTAATTGGTGCAAAGGGATGGTTTGATGCTGGTAGTGGAGATACACTTCTTCACGGGACTGGTACACCTCTTGACAATGATGGCACATTTACACACAATTCGGGTACTGTGGTTTATTCTGGTTCAGCTTATACAATAGCTACTGGGGATGTAGCAACAACCTTTTACGATGTTGTTAGTAAGACTACAGCAGCTACCGATGGTTTACGAATTAATACTCCAACCGCTATAGGAGCTACCATTCTTAATTCTATTAAGTGTGAAGTAGGTTATTTGGCTCGTTTTGGCAGCAGCAATGGACATTCACTTACTACTTTGGGTGATAGTACACATCAATGTACCGTATATAATAGTGGTTCTCGATGGAGAATTTCACCTGCAACGAATTATACAGTGGATATATATGGTGGGTCTGAGCTCCTTCCTTTCATATGGAAAGGCACAGCACCCGTATGGAATGTGAGTACAGCACGTACTGACCGTCCTACATCCTTCAAATGGTGTGACTTTAAAACCAATTCTGTAGACTTGGTAACGCCCGGCGTTGAGGATTATGTGATAGCGTTGGATGGTGCTTGTGATTTTAGTGCATTGACTGTCACTGCTCTTGATACATTCAATATCAGCGGGCAGCGTGCTGAATTTGGTGGACAGCTCGAAAATAAAGGAACAGTTATAGGTGATGATAGTTTATTATTAGCTGATGGTTTGGAGGTAGATGGTACTTGGACTGGATTTGATACTGGTGATATTATTCAAACAGGAGATAATGATGGAAACGTGCAGGATACTACTTCTTTCGGAGATAAACCTCGTACTTATTTTGTTAATATGGCTTCTGGTGACACACTTCAACCTAAATTTTATAGTACTAACTGGGGACAAAAGGTAATTATCGGAAATGGGACTTATGATACTTCTTATGGAGATATAGGAGTAGTTAATGGTTTTAATTGTGACAATTTAATAGTGGCTAACGGTGGAACATTAGGAGGAGGTTCTTTCTTTGTTCCTACGGGTTCTTTCAGCAATCGTGGTGGACTGTTCGCCAGCTCGTCTGCTGTCTTTACGGATGGAGTTAAGGATGTATCTAGTCAGTATGTTCAAGCAGCAACATTTTCAGATTTAAATTCAGCTACGGCTTCTACGGCTGAGGTATGGTTCAAGGTAGACAATACTAAACCAATGGACCAAGCGGGAGTTATAAATCCCTTTGGTAATAATAGATGGAATATTATAGTTTCATCTAATCCCGTTACAGCTTCTGGTAATTATAGACTAGGATTTGAATGGGATAATGGAGGAACCGAAATATGGAGTGTAGCGGTAGTTCAAGACTGGGATGATACGCAGTGGCATCACGTAGCAATGACCCTTGATGACACTGACGGTTATAAATTATATTTTGATGGCAAACTGGAAGCATCTGGAGCAGCACTAGGTAACAGTGCAGGGTCAACTGTCGTAGCAAACCCAACAGTGATGGTAGGAGGACAGAATGATTATGGTTATGATGCTCGTGCCTTTGCAGGAACAATAGCACGAGCTAGTATATGGGATGTTGCATTAACATCAGCACAAATTAGAACAATGCTCTTTCAAGATTTTGATACTGCTACAACTACTAATTGTGTACTCTGGTGGCAATTTGATGAAGGAGAAGGCGGAACTGTTGTTGATAAGAGCGGTAAGGGTAATACAGGTACTTTATCAGGAACCGCTACTAATGCTACTTGGTCAACCGGAGGCACTTGGACTGCTGGTGGAACACTGAGCAGTAGTGCGGGCGATTTGTATATTGGAAATCGCGGCGCTGAGGCTACAATTTTCGCATCTTCTAAGTTTGTTATTGGCAATCGCAAATTGATTTCGGGCTCTAAATTTGCATCGAAGGCGCACGGTGGTACCTTAAATTATTACATTGATACGAGTGGTGCGGCGGCTTATCTGACATACCAAAAACTTGCAAGTGCGCCGATTGGGTCTTCCAATGATGTTGAAATAATGCCCAATTCATACTTTACGTTTGATACTGCTGCAGATAATGAACAATGCAACACACTGCTTAACGATACCGGTTCTACTGTGCGTATTAACGCCAATGAGGACTTCTACACACAGGACTTCGATAACAAGGGAACGTGGTTAAGGAACGCCACTTACGGGGGTACTATACACGATGATGGCAGTACACCGCACGAGTATAACCCGATTGACATTATGGATGACCAGGACTCTGGATTTGACACGGAGGACCTGATTGATTAGAGAAACCTTTAATATAAAATGGGATGATATTTAACTATGGCCGATGATGACCGTGAACTGCTTATCCGCATTGACGAGCGAGTGGTAACTATCTTTAATCAGATGGAAGATATGGAAGGTTTGTTTACTAACCATCTTCATCATCACGAAACGTGGGAAGACGACATCAAGGCTTCAATGCGTTGGTGGATGGGTATTATGGCATCTTTGATGGCCGCTCTTTTCCTTTCAATAAGGGGGGTAATGTGAACAATGGCAAGTATCGATTGGACATCTACAGAACGCAATAAAGTTCGTCTTCTTTCGGGTATAGATTCGGAAGAGATGGAAAATTCAAATCTTGATATTTTAATGAATATGTCTGTTGACTGGTTTCAACAACAAACAGGCCTTACTTATACTTTGGGAGAATTTGCGTCCTATGATAGTGCGGTTGTTTATTACAGTTGTTTTTTGGTTCTGGTTGCAGAGACGGGAGTTGGAGTACAACGCATTCGACTGGCTGATGTTGAGGTGCAGTATGATAATGACCAGTTCCAGTACTTTGTTGACCTTGCACTGGAAATGATTAACCTGAAGCGCGGTGTTAGTATCAAGCGCTCTACCTATAATGCTGACCCGTGGCTTGGAGAAGTTAACTGGCTCAAGAATATTGACGGAGTGGACTCGACTAAGAACATCCGCCCTCGACCAAAGGGTATGCAGTATGATAATTAGGAGGTTGATTAATGGCTCAAAAACTACAGAAATTCAATATGGGCAATATATTGAAGCGTGTGGGTTATATCACTGGACAGTCTAGGAAGATTGTTTATTATCGCCCCTCCATTTATGAGAGAGACGACTATGGAGTAGAAACGGGAACTGTAGATACAGAGGAAATACTTATTCCTAATGTGCAGGCCTATATGCGTAATATTATAGAGCAGGATTATGTCATCCAGCGCGCAGGTCATAATATAGTAGGAAAGGGTCGCGTCTATCTGCCCAATTTAACTACTTTAAAGAATTTCCCTAATTTTAACCAGAGTAATAATATTCTTTTTAACCAGATAGAGGGATTTGACAAATTGATTGATGTGGACCGCGTGGTCTATCAAGTAATTACAAGCAGTTCTTATGGTACAGATTGGACTTGGAGCGGCACTAATTATACGCCCACATCCGATGGTGATGAACTGGTTACGTTTACTATAAATAGCAGTACTTCGACTGTATCACCCACATATACTACAACAACCAGTGCTCAAAATACACTTGAATCTAATCGTTTTACTTTACAAGTTAAAGCATCGGGCACTGTTACATTAAATAATATTAAAACATATAATGGGGGCGCCACAGATGCATATACGGGGACTTATGATAACGCAGTCCTGACAATTCCTACTGGAAGCTGGTTGACGATTGATTATCCTTTTGCAAGTGGTACTGTTACACACCCCGCATCTACTTCGAGTATTTATTTAACTGGAACCCGCTACAATGTAGATATTACTACGAGTGGGTCATTTGATTATAAGGGAAACCTTAACCTGTTTTCTTTAAATGTTTCTTCGAGTGCGTCCGGCAATAAAGTATATCTGAGGGCCGTAAAATATTATAAGTCTATTGAGTGGAGCGTGCATTCGATTAATGATTACAATGATGAGTTTATGGTATTCAATTGCGTGAGGACCGCAGGCAAACGTGAAAGTCGCCGGAGGGCTTACTG
>Ga0080013_1000884_pt1 | contig 41169 bp, 58 predicted proteins | sample ETNvirenome_6_85_FD_69236 | JGI IMG/M metagenome (GOLD analysis project Ga0080013, IMG submission 69236) | Marine viral communities from the Pacific Ocean - ETNP_6_85 (SPADES assembly) (version 2) | ecosystem: Environmental > Aquatic > Marine > Oceanic | place: Pacific Ocean | collected 2013-06-19 | reverse complement strand
ACACCATCCATAAAAGGGATGTAGTCAGTACGATCTACTTGCATTCTAATTCGCCATCGTCTACAGGTTCTTCACCTTTAGTAGTATACTCATATACATTATCTATTCGCCACTCACCAGAAAATTCTTCTTCAATAAAATCTTCTGGTCTGTTTTCAGCTTCATCATACGCTTCTTGAGGAGTATCAGCTTCTACATCAAGATATGTATCTACAATAAGTGTAGCAGTTACTTTATACTTTTTAGTCATTGTCTTCTCCATCTATTTACGAAATGATTCTTTAAATTCTAAATCTTTGATACGCTCTTCTAACACAGAGGCAGCGGTATTAAATCTACCACCGTCTTGATCCATTGACTTATAGATATCTTTTAATATACCTACCTCATGTTTCAAAACATCTATCTTGTTTTGGATGTCTTTAATTACTACCACTTTGTTTTCTTCCCCAGCATTTACGCCATAGCCATGCATCTAAGTTACCGATACTTCTATGGAACCATCTGACTATTTCAAGTTTACAAATCAAGCACATTCTTTCTGTCCTGTATCAGGATCAAAGTAACAAGCAGTACCTTCCGGTTCGTTTGCTTCTACCTTATTAAGGATACCATATCTCTTTCCTGCTAATCTAAATGTAGTTACTCCTTTTAGACTTCCCTTCCAAGCTTTCGTATAGATATCTTTAAACTCAGGGAAGGTAACTTTATCTCCTACATTAATTGTTTTAGATATAGCACTATCAACATAAGGTTGGCAAGCTATTTGTGTACTAAGGTGAGCATCGGTAGTTAAATCTTCTATGGTCTGTCCCTTCTTCTTATGTTTAGCATAGACATAATCTTTAAGAAGAACGTTTATCAAACCAAACTCTGTATTAACAGTACGACTTACTTCATGAGAAAAGGTAGGTTCTAATCCACTTGATATGTTATCCGCACAGAAGCTGATAGTACCAGTAGGAGCAATAGAAATTAGATGGCTGTTTCTCATACCCTGTTTCTTAATCTTAGCTTTTAAATAATCAGGAAACCTAGAAACAAATTTACCCTCTAGATATTTCTTTGCATCATACAAAGGGAAGGTTCCTTTTGTTACTGCCATATCTGAACTTGCTTCATAAGCTTTATGAGTTAGAGTACGCATAAGTTTATGTAGAAACCTAACAGTAGATGAGCTACCATACTCCATCTCCATGAGGGTAAGAATATTACCTAACCCTGTTATCCCTAAACCCATACGCCGTTTAAGATCTGCTTCCTTACGTTGTTCGTTGAGAGGATAGATAGTTCTATTGATTACATTATCCATAGCTTTAACTACGATAGGTATATCTTTAATGAACTGATCGAAATCAAATCGGTATTTTAAATTACTTCCAACCCGTTGTACTGCTACATATTTAACAAGATTAAAACTACCAAGTAAGCAAGCGCCATACGGTGGTAGTGGTTGTTCACCACAAGGATTCGTAGAAGTTATAGTCTCACAATAATAGAGAGGATTCTCATCATTGATACGATTAATAAATAATACTCCCGGCTCTGCCCAATCCCAGTTAGCCCTCATGATCTCATCCCATAAAGCACTGGCATCTATTTGTTTATATACTTCACCTTTAAACTTTAAATCAAAAGGTTTCTTATTAACAACACAATTCATAAACTCATCGGTAACACCTACTGAAATATTAAAATTAGTTAAAGCATGACCGTTACGTTTAGACCTAATAAACTCTTGAATGTCGGGATGGTCTACTCGTAACACTCCCATCATGGCTCCTCGCCTATGACCAGCCGATACAATAGTTCTACAAATAGCATCATAAATGTGCATAAAAGAAACAGGACCACTAGCGGAGCTATCAAGACTAACAATCCTATCACCGTTAGGACGTATATTACTAAAGTCATAGCCAATACCACCGCCCCGGCGCATTGTTTCTGCTGCTTGTGTAGCTTTCTCCATGATAGACTGCATACTATCTTCGATAGTGCCTGATACAAAGCAGTTGTAAGCTGTAACATCTCTTGGACTTCCCATAGCTGATTGGATTCTACCGGCTGGCATGAACCGCATGTTTAATAAGATTTCTTTTAATTCTTTGAAGTGTTCTTCATCGTCTGACATATGAAGACTGATACGTGCCATACATTCATCAAAGGATTCGTTTGGTAAGCGGTACTTAGAAGCGTGAAGATCATTACAAGATGGCACAACTGGTCCGTATTTAGAAACAGGTTTCATTTTTTTATTCTCCAATAAGATATGTAAGTAGTTGATTAAGTTAAGGTTTTTATAAGATGATCAAGATACCATCGGGCTTTCTTCAAGTCCTGAATACCATGCTTATACTCATATCTTAACATGTATTTTAAAATGTTGCCACGTAAATATCCACAAAAATGTTCACGAGGTACAGAATTTTCTATAACATCTATAGTTTCCATAGATGCTTGAGTGTAATGGGATGGGCTATGAACTTCAGGATCTTCAAATCCATGAAGAGGGCAAGCAGGATCAGGGATAGGACTACTGTCAAGTTCAACACATGAGCAATCGTTGTCAGTCATTCTTCTTTACTCTCATCTTTATCATTGATCAATACATTAATTCGTTTACGTTCAAAGAAAATTTCTTTATTAAAAATTTTCTTAACAAAGGATCGTGTAGAAACAGGTTCAATACCAGCAAGGAAACATATCTCTTCAAAGTCTGTAGCTGTTGTTCCATACTCTGTAATAAACCATTGAGTAGCTTCTCTACGATTACGTTTAACTTCTTCTGAATCATTAACTCGTTTCTCTTTTGTTGCATCAAGTAGGGCTTGATATATAACAGCAAGAAATAATAATTGCTCTGGACTTTTAGAAGGTGCAGGATATTCTTTATCTTCAACATCTACAACAATAGAAGTACTGTTACTTACAAAGGTATTAAAGTGATCTAATAAAGAATTATATTCTTTATAAATATGAATAGAAGTTTTTATTTTTGTTTTTTTAACCATTGCCGTGGCACTTTACCCTGCGACCACATAAACTTATGACGATCACACCAATCAGCATAGGTTGTATTAGATCTTTTATTTAATTTATTGTTAGCATTCTGAAATATAAATCTAATATCTAAATTAGAATGCTGTTGTTTAATTAGTAAATGTTTCTTTCTATCGGCAGGTTTAAAGTACCCTTTGTATTCTATAAAGAAACCATACTTCTTAAAGAAGAAGTCAGGAGTATAATGTTTAGATACAACATAAGGTATCCTGAAATCTTCATAGGTAAATTCAATTTTACTTTCAGTTAGATAATCTGCAAACTCCTTTTCTGCTTTGCTACGATACATTCTACTCTTCTGATAAGATATATTTATCTACTAGTTCTTCAACATTTTTACAAGAATAATGTTTTCTATATTTGTTACGTCTATTTATAAGTGTACCCCATCTATTCGTGGTAAATCTATAGTCATAAGCTTTCCAATCTTTGGTAGGATGTTGTATATAAAGAGCATGATTTTTAAATTCATACTGTAACTTATGTTTATCTAAAACATTTATAGCATGTTCTAAAGTATCTGAATATTCTTTACTATTTTCTTTCATTAGCATTTACTCGTTCTTCTTCAATCTCTTTTTTAGGACGTTTAGCTACATGAGTAAAGAAACGAGAACCATTAGCATACTTAAACTTACGTAAACCGCTGCCACCATTAGCATCTTTCCAACATTCAAATTTAAAATCACAGTAAGCACAACCCGCTGCTAACTTTCTATTCCCACTCTTACCATCTTCTACATCAGAATAGCAGCGAGTAGGTGGAGTGTCTTGATCCATTAAGGATTTTACATCTTTAACTTTCTTTTTAAAATCAATCATCTCCATAGAATCTATAGTACATACATGGATTTGTCCTGTTACTTTATTTAAAACTATAAAGGAAGCTTCATCTTCCCCATCAGCATAGCCAGATATCTGTGCTATATATCCAAAAGGATCATCATCAAAGATTGTACCCTTTACAAATTTATCAAAGCCATGTTGAGATGCACTCTTTATATCTACTACTACACCATTCACTCTTGCATCCATATGTCCAGTGATACCTTCTATTTCTTTTTTACCCTGTTCTTCTGTTACTTTATAACCTGCTATCTTAATTAGCAGGAGTAACAGATGCTCAACGATATCACCATATAAAAATTTAATACGAGTGGAAGGATGTAGTGGTTCTGCTTGATCAGCTATACGAGAAGAATACCACAATTGTCTTGTGGGTTTACCAATGCTAGAGAAACGGAGAGGGTTTTTAATTTGACCCTCTCCATCTCTTTTGGAGAATGCTTTAGTTATAGAACTAGAGACATCCGTAAGAAACTTATGCAGGTCAGCATCATTTGGCGGAGGTCCATTGGTTAGTGATTGATGTATGTCTGATACTAAGTTCTGAAGTTTACTCATTACGGATGCCTCTAGTTAGGTAGCATTTTAGATGAGGATAATAACCTTAATCAAAAGGGATATCATCAAGATCGTTATCATCATCTCCGGCAGTTGGTGAAGGTTCAGAAGGAGTAGTGACATACCCCTCTTCCACTTCAAATTCATCTGGTGGAGAATAACTTACCAGATCAAGAACCTGTACGTCTTTTAGTACCGCACGTACACCCTTACGGTTATTCATCTTCCATTCACGAGGATTGAAAGATACCTTTACCAAAGACCCATTGCCTAAGAGAGTACCAGAAATATCATTCTTCTGAGAATCCATAAGGCGGGGCTTGGGAAGTTCAGTACCATTGTTAAGGAACTGATCCTTATACATGGTAACAAATTTACCACGGTCATCTTCCTTATCTTTGATAGGAACACCGTGACTCTTCATAGTCTTAATCCCTTCAGAATTAAGAGCTACGTCAATTGACCAACGAGGCTTCGCTTGATCAAAAGGATTTTGGGCTTTATCTAACTTCGCCCAGAAAGCTTTTCCAGAAATTACAGGCATGGTATATATACACCTTTCAAATGTTAATGGGTCATCGCCCATGTCATACCAATTTTATACTCCGAATCGAGAGGGCAGTCAAGCCCTAAATTTTCCTCGACCCGCTTCATACAAGTCTTTGTTATCTCTCCTAATTTTTCAGCATTCTCCTTTCCTACTTCAAATTGAATTTCATCGTGGATGTTAGCAACGGGTAGTGCTTTAATGTTCTGGTTGTTAATCTCCTTCATTATCTGTATCAACCATTCCTTGCATATGATTGCACCACCACCTTGGATTAACACATTAAGGCTGCTATGCAAACTACGTATATGGAAATACCTTCCATCCAATCCTCGTATCATTCCTGTACGTTCTGCTGCTTCATGTACTCTGGATAACAATCTCTCTAAGGCTGGGACATTCTGTAAGAATTTATCTTTTGTTTGTTGTCCATGTCTTGCAGACTTATTCATTATGTATCCTATCTTAGCAGCACCAGCCCCATAAATCAGGGCATACACAAACGTCTTTGCTTGATCTCTAGTTTCTAAGCCAGCCATTTGTTGATTAGCAGTATGGATATCTCCATGTAAAATTTCTTCTATATACGTTTCATCTTTCATGTAATGAGCTAGAACTCTTAGTTCTAATTGAGAAGCATCACATCCTAGTAAAGTATATTTATCTGTATCTGGTACAGTCCAGCATGTACGACACTCTGTTCCATAGGGAGAATAAACAGCAGGAGTTTGAGCTACATTAGGATCTAGGTGACTGCATCTTGTAGACACTGTACCTAATGTTTTTATTCTACCGTGAATACGCCATGTATCAGGGTTACAAAACTTAATCCAAGACTTAACTTGTGATGCACGTTTCTGAAGCAAGAGGTATTGAAGGATAGCTTTCGATTCAGGTATACCTTTTATCTTACCAAGCACATCTTCATTAACTATGATGTTACCCTTCTCTGTTTTGAGTTTAGGTTTCCATCCCTTCTCTATCAGACGTTCAGCTATTTGTTTACGAGAAGCAGGATTAAATTTCTCTACGCTATCCTTTAAAGGCTTACCTGTTTTCTTATGAAACCTTTTTGTAATAACAGTAGGAAATATCTCCTGAAGTTTATGTTCTATATCTATACACTCATCAGTCAGTGAAGCCAGGAACTTAGTAGTGTATGGTAGATCAAGATAAAACCCATTACGTTCTTGTTGATCCATGTAATATCGAAAGACATGTTCTCTCTTAATACTTTCATCTGAAAAGTTTTTCTTTTCTTTATTGATAAGATGATAGTATAGTTTCTCTGTTAGTTCTACATCATTGATACAATACTCTAGCATATCATTTGAATAGTAATCAAAGTTAGGGGAAGCCATCTTGGAAAATCCAAGACGCTCTCCCCAAGCAGCTAAACTATTACCCCCTTCACGTATAGGGTTAAAAAGTTGAGACAGGATTAAAGTATCTATACACTTTGAAGCAGGATGCCGGTAACCTATAATTTTTCCAAGTACCCTAAGATCATAACTAAGAACATTATGTCCTATAAAGATAGTGTTAGGTGTAGGTTTAAATTTGGTACGGCATTCTTCTTGTGTGTATGTAGTAACTTCTCCTGTCTCTAAATCTTTAGTAACAATACAAAATACTTTGGTAACTTCTTTAGTTTTATCTAGGGTATTAAGCAGTCCATTTGTTTCGATATCAATTATGAGATGTTTAAAGTTATCCGAACTCTCGTTCATCATTAAATTCATCATCATCTGCCTCTGCATTTTGCTGTTCATCAAAAGGAATTTCGGTAAGCCTACCAGTTTGTTTATGCCATTGCAAGAGAGTTGCTGGTCCGCTTTCACCGGAGAAACGATTCTTTAAAACCCTAATCCAAGTACGGTTTCTTTCTTCTTCATCTATGGCTTGGGTATTTCTTTCCAAAGCGTAGATCATATCAGGGAGTTGAGCTAGGCTATGTGATCCACGTAGTTGATTGAGTGATATGTTAGCTCCTTCTTCATGGCCTGTACCTTGAGGTCTACTAAGATGTGAGACAACCATTAGATGGATACCAAGTTCCTGTACGAGGGTACGTAACTTAACCATGATATCATCAATAGCTTTACGTTCATTGGTAGTCTCATATACTACCATTGATATGTGATCCAGAATAATATACTGACAATCTAATCCCTTCACCATGTACCTTACACGAGTGAGTAGATTCTCCAAGGTAGAGCTACCAAAATGATTCCAGAATACCACCTGTTCCAGATCATTTAGATTATCCAGAGCTTTCTCTTTATCCTCAACAGTCCAATCTCTATCCTCTTCAGATGTTATATGGAATCTCTTTGATGCTTCTACCGATAGGATACCCAAGCCTGTTTGCCTTACACTCTCTTCAAGAAAGAGACAGCCTACCTTCTCATCAGTATTGCTAATGATGTAGTGTACAAGCTCACGCATAACACTACTCTTACCTATACCAGATCCAGCAGTAAATAAAACCAGTTCATTCTTACGCATACCATAGGTAATGGCATTCAACCCATCCCAAGGATAGGGTAAACTCCTTACTGTTTTTTCTGACAACAACCTTTCACGTAAGTCAGGACCACAGATGATACCTTCAGGTGTAAAGGTACGAGCATTCCAGAAGTCATTAACAAACTCTTGACTCCTTCCTTCCATTAAGTATTCGTTAGCATCCTTACGTGTAAGATGCATGATCTTACAACGTCCCGGTTCTAATAGATTAGCTATATCTTTCATAGCTTTTTGACCGGGGGTATCAGAATCAAAACACAATACTATATTGTTGAAAGTATTAAGATAGTCGAGGTTACGTTTTATTTCAGAAGTAGCAGAAGCAGCACCATTCCTAATACTAATAACAGGCCATTTGCTGCCGAGCATTTGATAAGCTGAAAGGCAATCAATCTCGCCTTCGCATACCGTGACAAATTTACCGCCTTCTTTAAATAGTTGTTGACCAAATAATGTAATATCATTACTAGGTTCTCCTTCAGAGTAGAACTTCTTCTCCTCTACTACTCGTATCTTATTTATAACATGATCTCTATCTTTAGAGTAGTAGGGATAGACATGAATATCCTGTCCCTTTTTATTATACCCTACTTGAACTCCGTACTTACGACAGGTATCTAATTCGATATGTCTATCTTGAATAGAAGAAAAACTTAGTTGATCGTATTGACTCATTGGTCTAGCAGTCATGGTAATAGTTTCCTCGTTTAAAGATTTCCACTGCTTACAACTAAAGCAATAGGTATTAGTTTCATAGATAGCTAGTGCATCACTACTGCCACAATCAGGACATGGTTGATGCGTCTCTAGGGGTTGATCTTCCATCTGCTTCTAAAGCCTCTTCAAATGTTTCATACATCTCATCTTGTTCCATATGGAAACCAAACTTCCTAATCTTGTGATGCATGGTAGGTTCTAACCTATTAGCTTCTCTATTAAAAAACTTTTTAATGAGAGAGATATCTCCAATGTATAAGTCTTTAGAATAGTTAGGAAATTTTCCTATAACTAAAACATACATGTCTGATATTAACTGACGAGTTTTTCCGTAATAATCAAGAGCTTCTATAAAGAAGCAACCATTATAGTAGGTAGTTTGTTTTAGTTCAAGTTTGAAACCATCACGTAAACAATCTACATCGGTCTTATAAGTACGTGGACCTTTATCTAAGGTGGCATCTAGATTGTAAGGGATACCGTACTTTTCTTTGTACCATATCTCTGCACCCATACCTTGTAAGTTAATCTCTTTACCACTTCTTTTCTTATCTACAATGTGGTCTTTAATCTGTAAGGTACGACTTCTATCATAGATTGTATTACAGTAATCTTTTATCTCTTTAACTTTTTTGTCGGGTAGTTTGAAGTCTTTACTCATAATGCCAGAAGCTCCTCTAAGTTAGATATTATCTCAGACTGTTTCTTAATCTTTTTATATGCCTCTTGTAGTTGTTCTTGTAACTCTTTAATATTGTTACGATAGATTTGCATCTCAAGATCTGGTTCCAACTGTCTCATGCTATAACTCCAATTAGTTATTTACTTTATAGATTCGTTTCGTTACTTTGATTACTTTATCTTTACTTGCTAATCTATTTAAAGCATTGCGTATTTCTTTATCTTCAACATCGGTATCCTTGCCTATATATTTACGGATTTTTCCAAATGTGTTATGACCTCTAGAAATTATATCCAAGAGAGATGATTCTATATTTAATTTCTTTTGCTTACGTTGCTTCTTTAATACTTTCTCTTGTTTAATTTCCTTCTTCCTTAACTCTCTATTCTCACGTTGCTCTTTATATAGTACGAGGTCAGGCATCCACCATTTTTGTTTTAGAGATTTAGATTTGTAGTTTTTAGAAACCCGATTACGAGGTTTACGTTTTAGAAACTCAGGTATCTCTAGCAAAGAATCTTTATCATCAATCATCGGAATGATAGTCCTTCTATCCAAGCTGTTGCACTGTACCTTACTCCATCTCCTATTGGTAGGATAGAATGAGGGATGAAGGAAGGGAATAACAATAAGTCTCCCTTGTTTAAATGTAACTCATGAATATCATTCTCTTTAGATCTAATATCTAGAAGAGCTAATTCACCACCAGTATACTCATTAGGTTCATTGAGTTGTAAACTACAGCTAATTTTACGCTGCTTCTGATGGTATCCTTTACCTGTTGGTACAGATAAATCTATGTGACGGTTATAGAAACTACTGGGTTGGTATTTAAGTATCTGAATAGTTTCAATTCTATTTATATTAAAGAACCAGTTAGCTTGCTTGTTAGCTGTCCTTGCATTCTGTTTAAAGAATTTACCTAGATCAGATTTACAGGGATGGAATACAACTTCAGTATTCCTAACCATAGGATCAGTATGAAAATTATCCTTACCCTCTCTTACCTTGGCTGTCTCAGCTTTATTATATACAAAACTTTCTACTACTAGGTGATCACATAGATCGTGCGGTAAAGCATTGCGAACTATATGATATTGATTCTCAATCATTGATTACATCTTCCTCTTCTTCATAATTATTTTCAATCTCAGCGTTACAATTAGGACACATCAATTGATACCAATCAAGATGAAATATTTCTGTATGATGTTTACACTCTTCACATCTAGCCAAAATGATTATGCTCATTTCTTTTTTTCTTTCAAAGCTTTCTTAAACCCAGCCGCAACCGCATCCTTAACATCACCCTCACTGGAGGACTTTTTGATCTGGTCCGTAATGTCAATCTCAGGACCATCCGACATCATAATTACAAACTTAGGCATCTTTATTCCTTTCTATAGATTGGGTTCGACTCGACGCCCATCCTGCCAGCCAGCGCGTCGGGTGTCAAGGGAAAATTTTTTTCGCGTCGGGGCTTGGCAAACGTGTCGGGCTGTGCTAGGATGGGGGAGAAGTTTATGAGAAGCTATCTATAGTCTATCTATAAATTATCTATAGCTAGTCTATAGCTAATCATTATAATTATCTTTATAATAAATCTATAGATTATCTATAGCTAGGCTATAGCTAGTCTATAGATAACAAAAAAAGGGAAAGGATATCTATTATCATGAATGGTATGTTATACGTAAAAATGATTGAGGCTATCCCTAAGACTAGAAACAATATCCAAAGGGATTGCTGGAACCAAGGCCATAGGATCATACCTAATAAAAAGAAACAAAAGAATAAGATGAAATGTAGACAAAAAAATAGGGCTATTAGATGTTACTCTAATAGCCCTTTAAGTTTAGGGAGGTATCTCTATTAAATTCTCTTATATCCCTTAAGCCATAGCCTCACCCTATGATATAGCTTAAGGATTATTCTATAGTACAATTAACTGTATAAGATCCATCATTATTCTTTTGTTTATATAGAATGTAATGAACCTTATTATCAACGGTAGCTGGATAAACTGTAGACTTTTCTTTATGCAGATATCCTATTCGTTTACACTCATGATATCCAACATACTTCCAATCTGAATTATCATAGGCAGCTACACCACCTATTAATAATAATCCTAGTAGTAAAATCATCATTAGTTATTTTCCTTTTCATCATAATATCTATTTATCTCAGTTAAATAGATATTAATTGTTGATATTGGTATTGCTTTTATATCAGTCTTATTAGTTACAGACAACATATAATCTTTATGTATGTTATCTATATCATCATGGGTTTGATAGTTAAAGATCTTAGATCGGGTCATTCCATCTCCTTATGATAACTCACTACATCCAAAGACTATTGTTGATAAGATAGATATAACAGACATGAATAAGATGTATTTAATATACCATCTAATCATGTTTTTACATTCACCTTAGTCCCTAGTCTTGTTATTAGATTAGGGTTTAAAATAGCATGGATTGCTTCGTAAAGTTTAGTAGCGTTTCTTATTCTAAGTTTTAACATAGACATATACCCCATAGTTTATAAGTTAAATGATAAAGAGGCTGTTATATTCAGTAATCACTTAGCCTAATGGCACCTCTTTATCTATCATACAGACTAATGATCAGTTAGTCCTATATGAATTACGCTGCTACCAATAGCTCTTGCCATTGGTTGCTTTCAATAATAGACAAGACTTCCTCTTCCCTACTAAACATTTTTTTATGATGCATATCCTCATACTTAGATTTTTTAGTTCTAAATAAAACATCACCATCCATATTTAGTTGATCATTATGGGAAGAATAATTAGTCAAGGCCGAATGTAAAGCAAATACATTATGCCCTCTTGTAACTAATTCAAGCCGTAACAATTCCTTTAATCCCTTCTTTTTACTATCAGAAAGGTTAACAATATTGTCTATGAATTTACTACCATCACTCCAACCAAGGGATTTAGTAGCCATTAACTGATACTCTTTTGATTTATTATAGAATGTTTCCGCTGCATTCGTAAGAGTAAAAGCAAACTGTTTCATATCGAATAGCTTAGAGTTACGTCTATAGAGTTTTGTAATAGCTTCATCCCTATCGACAGCACTAGTAAATATTTGCCCATTGGTGCAGAAACCATCTATTGCACCTAGCATATAGTTATTAGCAGCACTCCCATCCAAGCCAGACCAAGCTACTATACGAAGTGATATAGTAGTCTTATGTCCATTGGTAGTTGTTATAGGAACACCGATATTAGGAAATACCATGTCCATTAAACCCCATCTACCATTCCTAGCTGATTTGATATTAATCTTTACATCAACTACATCATCGGGATTAAATTTATCTACTATCTGTTCCCATATAGGATGGAAAAATTCCCTATGAGTTTTGTGATAGTAATCCTTTCCAACTACCCACCAATCTAAGATCTCACCATCGCTATTAAATTTAGCGATACCTTTCTTATCATCGCAATCTTTATTATATGCGGTTTTTATTATATCTTTCACACCCTCATAAGAGTGTTCTTGTTTTTCATAACCTAGATAAATGTCATATGGTTGGATGTTAAAATCCAAAGCACTACCATTAAAGGCCGTAGCAAAAGGATCTAGTGGTGTTTGTTGTGGTATATCTAACATAGTTTTTATTTACCTCTTATTAATTCGTAGCGTTTAGGATAAGCAACATTGCTTACCTCATTATCCCAGCAAGCTCTACATTTATAACAATTATACTTTTTATTCTTATGAGCTTGGCATTTGAAACCTATACTAGCAGGGATATTGTTATCTGTATAGGTCGTTGTTGTATGCTTAAAACCATTGATAGGTTTAGTATTATCTAAAGGTGTAGAGATTCTTAAGCATACATTAAATGGGAGAATCCTAGTTGATAGGATATTCTTCCACATTTTATATTCCTTAGATGGTAGCCAATGTCTACACCAAGGGGTTAACTCTACGATATCAATGATATCATGTCCCATTTTTTCTGATTGGATATCACCACTATCAAACCATCTAAAGTATTTTTCATTGTCTAGTTCTTTTACTAGAGTATCAACGAAATTAGGGCCGGTCATTACCTCAAGTCTATATGCCATAGCTTTCTTAACACTAGGCATATGATAGAAACCACGTAGAGCATAGCATTTATTACAGGGAGTGTTAGCTATCTTTACTAACTTGCTCCCTGTTATACATAGATTAGCATCTAAACTAATGCTCTTACATGGCATTTTAGATGTTTGAGATAGTAAATTAATTGCCATATACTTTTTTCCATTCATCAGTTGCTTCAATTAATCCACTATGTAGAAGGATATTTAAACAATAATCATCCCCTATTTCATAACTTCCAAATGTAAAGGGGGTCTTAACAGCAACCTTCCACCTAGCATGGGGATTATTAGTTTCTTTATCCCTTTGTTGATAAGTTTTAAGAATTTTATATTCCCAATCAAACCTATCATCGGCATAGATTGCATAAGGATGCTCAACATCTACAGTTTTTCCAAAAGGATTAGGCATATCTTTTATTTCTCCCTTCATACTTTCCAAGTATACATGAGTTTAGTTGCAGAGATAATGATATTCTTAAGGATAAGTTTCCTATAATGATCATACTCATGTCCAGAACCTGATGTTATTTCAGCCATATCGAATACCTCTTTACTGATATCCAATATCATAGGTTCTAATTCATCACCATCTGAACTAAAGAATTGATGGATTGCATCTTCAATTAGATTATCAATACCTTCCATCCTTTCAACATATGCATCATGACTCATTATGGTATATCCTTTCTCTTTAAAAAGATATCATGTTGCATTGAGATATCTTTTAAGACATTATCTATATTAGCTAACACCTGTGATAAAAGTATCTCTTTAACTTTTTTATCCGATTCCTTTTGAAAGGTGTTACTAGTATATCCTAATTCTATGACGGAGAGGTTTCCCTCCCCATCATATAAACTAAGCAAGGTATGCATAGTATTATTGCTTTTCTTGAACAGGAAAAGTATTTCCAAAAGCTATAGCTTTATTATAGCTAGGAAAGACACCTATACATACCCAATCAGAACTATAATTTTTTAATTCAGCTATACGCAAATGATATAATGTAGCATTACACCATACAGCAAATTGTTTATCCGATTCCCTTTGTTGAATTTCCATATACGATGGGATCTCTTTTTTAATCATTTCTTTTACCAACCTTTCAATAAGAAGTAAGGTGTTACATACCAAGCGATAATAACATAGCTAAGTACAAGAGCAAAACTAAATGCCATACATCCAAGAGATATTGGATGGATAATAATCCTATCCAACATCTCTAACATCCGATCAATAAACCTCATGCGAAATATTCATTCTGGCATGTTTGACATATGCCAGATATTTTATATTCATGTTCAGATGATGGATTTTTAAACTCTTTAGCATCACCGTCACAGAACATGCATTTATTAGCTTTGATAGTTTCTACCCTATCCTTTCCCATTAATAAATTAAGGAAAGCATTTATCTCAGGTGCTTTAGTTGTAGGAACAGCCATTGTATATTCCCTTCAATGGTAAAAGGTTTATATATATAGAGATATTATATATAAATATAAAATCTCCGGCGAGGCGGTACCCTAGCACGGTATCGGATCGAATGTCAAGCGGGGCTGGTTTTGCCAACGATTTCAACGGCTTGGCGGAAAGTCTGGAATGGATGCAGTCTACGGAATCAGATCGGATTCGCACATATAGATTATATAAAGATCTTATTATGTTATCTTATTATAATAATTAGGTAATTGGTTTATGAAAGGTTAGAGAATATGGTCTATAGCTACTCTTTAAACTTTTGTTTACCTTCCCTCAATACCTTCCCTTAAATATATATATATATATATATATAATTACATAACCGGGCGAACGTGTCGGTATTTGTCTCATATCCGCGCATGTTAGCTATAGATTGGCGATATATATAGGATGATATGTTATAACATAACGAATCGAGAGAATCGCAGGGCTGTGGATAACTTTGGGATTGTTCAATGATTTCAATCGGTTACAAAGTTCTTGCAATGATCGGCGATAAATGCGATAAAAGGTCATCGGCGAGTAGATGGTCGAAAGCCGAAAACCCGTTTATGATAGGAGAATTTCAAATGGGTAATTCTAAAAATCCTGTAAAGATAGAGCAAGGCGTTTCCGGTTTACATTATGGTATCTTTTTCGCCATCGAACCGGGCAAGCTTGAATTGGCATCAATGACGGTCAAAGATGATAATGGCAAGATTGTTAAAACCGGCAGCGGTAGGAATGCCAAAACTCAATACACTGTAAACCCTCATTATGCTGCAACGCCTAAATGGGCTACAGTACAGGGACATGGCGTATACCTTACACAGGAACAATTGAGTGCTATTGTTGACATCATAGAAAATGGCGTCGAAGAACCTAAACCGATATGGGTAAAGAATAACAAGCTTATGATGCCCACACCCGCCGGTCGTGAGAAGTATGCCGCCGATACCGGCAGCAACGAGCGGACCTCAAACGCGCCTAGGATGTAAGGGGGCAACATCGAGGGGTGGTAGCATTGCGCTATCGTCCCTCCCTTTGTGAAAGGATTAAAGATATGGCACGTAAAAACTCATTAGCGCCTTATTCGATTAAGAGCGAGGCGGGTTTTGTTTTCTTATCCCGTGACGGCCAGCCGATTGATATGCCGCTTGAGGATACATCGTATAATCGCGAGTATCTGAGAGGCGAGAGAGCGAGGCTAAATACCGCCTACGCCTTTAGTCAAATCGGCATTTAATATTTAGGTTACGCCTTAAGATCTCTTATGATCTTGAGGCGTCCTTTTGCCTACGTTCTGTTATGTTATAACATCACATATATCGATAGGGGGGAAAAAAAACTAGGGGCGGTCGGGCTGATTGTATATGAACTGACATAAATTCTAAAAATTTAGGTCTTGCAAAAACACCCCCTTTAGTTTATTTTTAGGATACCTATATCCCATATGGAGAAAATCTAAAAATGAAAAAGATTGCTATTATTACAGGAATAACAGGACAGGATGGATCTTATCTTGCAGAAGATCTACTAAAGGAAGATGTACATGTATTCGGAGGGATTAGGCGTAGTGCTTCTTCTCCCTACAATCTACAACGTATTTCTCATCTGGTAGATAATCCTAATCTAAAGCTCATCCATTTTGATATGATGGATGCTTGCTCTATAGAGAAGTTTGTCAAGACGGTATATGATCATGTTCAAGATGTCTTGCTACTAGGAAACTATATTGAAGTCTATCATCTGGCTGCTCAATCACATGTAGGGGATTCATTTCGTATCCCTACTGTTACCCATCAGGTAAATGCTTTAGGTGTTATAGCTCTATTGGAATCCTTACGTACACATTTTAAAAATGACTTTAGATTTTATCAAGCTTCTACCTCTGAACTCTTTGGTAATATAAAGACTAAGAGTAAAACTCCTAAAGCTATAACAGAATGTACTCCGTTTAATCCTGAATCTCCTTATGCTATCGCTAAGATGGCAGCGTATCTTACCGTACAGAATTATAGAAAAGCTTATGGTATCCATGCCGTCAACGGTATCTTATTTAATCATGAATCTCCTAGAAGAGGGATGGACTTTGTTACCCGTAAAATAACCAACTATGTAGCTCAATATGCTTTAAACAGAGTTCCTGGTAACAGACCTTTACAGTTAGGTAATCTAAAGGCTAGGAGAGATTGGGGAGATGCTAGAGAATATGTCACCGCTATGCGAATGATGATCGGGGAAAATGATGATAATAAAATAACAGATTATATAGTAGCTACTGGTGAGGCGTATTCTGTTCGTACCTTTGTTCAACTGGCTTTTCAAAAAATAGGAGTGATGGTGGAATGGTCTGGTACTAATAGTAGGCAAAAGGGAAGAAATGCTGATAATGGAAAAGATATATTGATAGAGGTAAATAAAAAGTTGTTTCGCCCTGTTGATGTATTATATCTTATTGGAGATGCCAGTAAGATTAAGAATAATTTAAATTGGGAAGCTACCGTTCCTCTTAAACATCTCATATCAGATATGGTAGAAAATGATATTGAATTACTAAAGAAAGGATTATAAATTTATAAAATGAGGAAAAACTTAGATTGGCCGTTGATGAAAAATTCTATCAACACTACCCAAAAGAATGCAATGATAAAGTTTATCAAAGGAACAGATCGTTTTACTAACGGTGAAAAGGTTAGGGAATTTGAAGATCAATGGGCAGCTTGGCAAGGTACTAAATACTCTTTATTTGTTAATTCCGGGGGTAGTGCTAATCTTTTGCTACTGGATGCTATAGCTGATGCCTTCTTTAGGAATAAGGATAGAAGTTGGAAAGCAGGTAGACCACCTAAAGTTTTAGTTCCAGCGTGTACATGGGGTACGACGATAGCTCCTCTCATGCAAGTAGGTTATGAGATTGTATATTGTGATATAGATCTACAAACCTATAGCTTTCATCAAGCGAGTATGAAACGGATAGCAGATGAATTAAATGCTCCTATTGATATAGTTTGGATTACTCATCTTCTAGGTTCGCCTTCCAATATTAATCGTATTAAATCTATATTCTATAATGCTATGATCCTTGAGGATTGTTGTGAATCTCATGGGGCTACGTTTGAAGGACAGAAGGTAGGAACCTTTGGGGAAGGATCTACCTTTAGTTTTTATTTTGGTCATCATATGACGGCTATAGAAGGCGGTATGGTATGTACCAACAGTGAATCCCTGTACGATCTGATGCGTATGAAGAGATCACATGGGTTAGCTAGGGAAGCTACGCCAAAGACTTTTGAATCTATACATAAAGAATATCCCCATCTGGATAAACGATTCCTTTTCCCTACGGTAGGTTATAATTTACGTAATGTAGAGATTAACGCTGTAGTAGGTATGGAACAGTTAAAACATCTGGATCATTGGATTGAGTTACGTAAACGTAATCTTAAAGTCTTCAATAAAATTCTATCAAAATACGGTGATGAATTTTATAGGGTAGGGGAAAATGGTAATTCTTCTTTTGCTCTGGCTTTTGTTTGTAAAGATGCAGAAAGAAAAAGACAACTAGAAGATCATCTAGCTGATCAAGGGGTAGAGACTAGACCTTTCTTGGTAGGTAATATTACTAGACAACCGTTTATTAATCATCCTAATCCTGAATCTTTTAAGAATGCAGACTTTGTTCATAATAATGCTTTCTATATTGGTAACAATCAATTTATTACCAAAACACAATTAGAACAGCTTGGTAATTATATAAACGATGTTTATTGCTAACGAAAAACATAAGATGTTATTCGTGGATCTTCCCGTGTCTATGGATCAGGTAAGCTATACGATAGGGGAATATATTCTTAATAATAACAAGAAGAATGTATATAAAGGAGAAAAGAATATACTCCCTTATTTCTGTTATTCTATTGATATAAAAAATAAGATAGGTGTAAAGGAATGGAATAAGCTATATACCTTTGGTGTTATTCGGAATCCCTTTGATAGAATGATTTCTATGTATGAGTTCTTTACTGAAGGAACCTATGAGAGATTAGCTTGGTGTAGAGGAATAAAGGAATCCAAGGAAGCCATCAGAGAACAACATAGGTTGAAGAGTAGGGGATTTACCAAATGGTTAACAGATGATCCTGCTTATGATCATCTTCATACCACTCCTTTCTGTGGCTATAGATTTACACCACAGGTAAATTGGCTATCAGAAGTTAATGATATTTTTACTTTTGAAAAGAGTAGTTCGCTACTTAACAAAATTTATAAAATATCTAAAACTACTCTACCTTCGTTTAAAGGTGTAGCGGAGCAAAAGGAAATTAAACTGAAAAGAGCCAACTACTATAAACTAAAGCCAAAAGCTATAGAGATAGTAGCTGACTCCTTTAGGGAAGATATAAAGATATTACCAAAGGAATATGATTTAGTTTTCTAAATCGGTTTTCACTTCAATTATCTTGGTATTCATCTTTTCTTTTTCTACCATCATATCCTTTACATGAATACTAAGAATACCATTCTTAAAGATCGCATCCTTTACTTCATAGTCTGGATGAGATAGAGAAACCTTCTTATAGTATTTATAACTAGTGAAGGGGTTGTTATTTAGAATTTCTTCTTTGGTATCTTTGCTACGTAGAATAAGATAACCATCCTTTTGCATGACATCAATAGTAGAATTATCATGACCGGGAATTAGAAAATGAAAGAAATAAAGATCGGTATCGTCTTGATCAGTAGTAACAATATAATCGCCTCCATAATGAACACAGGGATGTTTAATCCCATTCCAAGGAAGTTGTTTTAGAACTGTTTGACTTTGGTTCGCAAAGTTGTTGAATAGTCGGTTGTCGTAATTGAAAAATCTATCGCTAATCTGATCTATCATAGACTCAAATTCTGGAACGATATCGTTATAGAACGGTTTAAGCATAGTTTTGTTTCTCCTTTTTAAGACTGTTAAGCAAGTATATGTATGCTATGCTGTATTCTATAGTATACGGATCTTTAAAAGAGTTGTCAAGAGAAAAATAATATATATTTTTAACTGTAAGAAGGGTATGATATACTAAATTAATTATGGGTGTAACAGATCAAGATTACACGAAGGGCTTGGATAGAGAAGTCCATATTATTTATGGGGAGTGGTCTACAGAGCAATTACGTGATACTATAGAGAGATTATGTAAAGAACGTAGGTTTAACTCTGCTGGTCGTGATTTACAGGAGATGCGAAAAGAACTCCGTAGGAGATCAATTCGTATTCCAGGGCAAAAGCGGGAAAAGGATTATTCTAAAGCAGATCAACCGGATGAAACATATAGACGTAAACAGGAAAAGATGCTAGAAAATCCACCGCAACGCCTGAAACTATTCACACGATCACAACTTGTTGGGGGTTTATCTCCCCGACAAGAGAAATTTTGTATGGAGTATATGGCTACAGGAGACATAGTTCATGCTTATAAAGAGGCTGGATACGCCCTTGGGAAGAATGATTCCAAGACTAGGCAAAGGGCTTGGGCTACGCTACATACAAATAAGAAGATTAAGAAACGATTGGAAAACCTACGAGAGGAGGCATTAAGAAGGATGGCTTGGAATGCTGATAAAGTTTTGGAAAAAGTGTCAAGCGTTTATGAAAACGCTATGGATGAAAATGATTTCACTAATGCAAACCGTAGTATGGAAACCATTGCACGGCATCTGGGTATGTTTGTGGACAAGTCTGAACAAAGGGTTAAACTGTCTAACTTCTCTGATGAAGACAGTGAAGATAAAATTGAAAAAGATATTGCTAACCTTGCGGATGTGGTTGGGCTTAAAGTGGTTGATGGCGGGAAAAAATAAAAACCATCATACCCCAAAGATAGATTAATATTATGACCAGATCTATTTTTAAAAAAAATAATGAAGAAGAAACTGCTATACGTTTATGGATAGGAGCTGTAGGCTTTTGTCTGTTTGTAGGCTTAATATATGGGATAATTAATTATGGCTGACGATCCTGTAGATATTACAGAAATTTTAGAATTAAAAAAGATAAACGAAAAGTTACGTAATGAGGTAGGAACTAGAGATGTTACTCTTGAAGAGTATCAGGCTGCTAAAAATAGAGCAAAAAATATAGGATTTGATGATCCTAAATCTAAAGGAGACTTAGTTCCTTCATCGAAAACAAGTGGATTGAGGAAGTTATTGCCTTTATTACGTAAGGGATTAAGTAGACTTAATCCTGCTTTAGGCTTGGCTGATCTTGCTATAAGTAATTACCCCTCTGAAGAAGAGATGCAGGAACGTATGAAAAAAGCAGGGGAATTTCCTAAGTTAAGAGAAGATCCAATGGGTGATTTGAAAAGTGGATTAGAAACTGCTATAGATTTTATAACTCCTAGTAAAACTTATAAACGAAAATTATCTCCTACTGAAATTGAATTTTTTGAAGATGTAACGGCTGAAGGAGATAATTATGATTTATTAGCTGATGCTCCTTCTGCTAAAATTAGTATTGATAGTAAAGGAAAAAAATTTCTAGAAGTAGCTGAAGAAGATATGGATTCGTTTATGAATTGGATTGGTAATGAGTATACACTCAATATGGGGTATGACGATATGCCTACTCATATCCGTACTGGTTCTAAATGGCATTTAACTTTTAAAGATGAGGAAGGAAAAAATTATTGGGAAAATACAAAGAAAGCTACAGGCGGTGTAATCCGTAACCCATACTCCTACACTCCTAGAGATATCTAATCCATGAAAGATAAACAGATAGAATTACGAGATAAACTATTTGAACAAGCTATTATAAAATCTCGTACCAACTTCCTTACCTTTGTTAAACTAATGGTTCCTCATCTTATTGCTGACTTTAAGATGGGTAATCATATAGAACTTTTGGCTAACAAACTTCAACAGGTACAGGAAAATAAACTAAAACGTCTGATGGTTTTCCTACCGCCTCGTAGTTCTAAGTCTGTTATCTGTTCTAAACTTTTCCCTGCTTGGTACATGGGAAACCATGCTAACCATGAAATCCTTTCCGTATCCCACTCTGACCAACTGGCTTCTGACTTTGGCAGGGCTGTAAGAGATATCGTTAATACAGACCTATATAAACAAATCTTCCCTAAAACTACTCTACGTTCTGATGTCAGGGCTGCTGGTAAATGGCAGACTAATCAGAATGGTGTGTATATAGCTGCTGGTGTTAGATCACAGATCGCTGGTCGAGGATGTCATATAGCTCTTCTTGATGATGTCATGTCAGAAGAAGATGCATTTTCAGAAGCTGGCCGTAGGTATATTAAGGAATGGTATCCTGCTGGTCTACGTACACGTTTAATGCCGAATGGTAGTGTAGTAATCATTAACACGCGATACCATGAAGATGATATCTGTGGCTGGCTTCTGGAAACACAAAGGGAAAGACAAAAGGAAACAATCTTTAAAGATAAGGATGAAGATAATATAGAGATTGATGAATGGGAAGTTATAAAGATACCAGCTTGGTTGGATGATGATTCCGCTGAAATTCTTTCTCTTCCTGTAGGATCTTCTTATTTTCCTGAATGGAAACCTAATGAGTTATTAAAGAAGGATGAGATAGAGATACGATCACAGAACGGTAGTAAATACTGGCAATCTCTTTATATGCAAGATCCAACACCTGAAGAAGGTGGAATATTGAAGAAGGATTGGTTTAAGATTTGGGAATATAGTGAAGATCCTCCTGACTGTGACTTCATTATCCAAACTTGTGATACAGCCTTCTCTGCTAAAACCAGTGCTGATTATTCTGTTATTCAAACTTGGGGTATATTCAACAGAATTATGACCGATAGTTATGGAACAGAAGTTATGGTAGCTAATCTTATTCTGTTAAGTAACATGAGAGAAAGATTAGAGTATCCAGAGTTGCGTAGTACTGCACAAGAGATGTATGATAGTTATGAACCAGATGTTATAATAATTGAAAAGAAAGCGTCAGGTCAATCCCTTATTCAAGATTTAAGAAGGGCTGGCTTGCCTATTCTTGAGTATAACCCTGATAGAGATAAGGTTACTAGAGCTAATGCCTCCACACCAATACTTGAAGCTGGACGAGTTTGGCTCCCTAATAAACCATTTGCACAGGATTTAATTAATGAAGCTGCTGCCTTTCCTTATGCTACCTACGATGATCAAGTGGATGCAATGGTAATGGCAATTCTTTATATGAAAGATTCATGGAAAGTTGATCATCCATTGGATGCCTTCCAGATACATGAAGTAGAAGATAATTATTATAAACCAAAACGACTTGGCTATTGGAGGATTTGAAAATGGATAAACAACCAAAACCTATTACTATTCAACAAGTTGAGGATGCTATAGTTGATGCTTATAAAGATGCTTTAAAAGGTAAGTCAGCTACGGATCGTAGAGAAGCAAAAGATAAAAAGGAAGTAAAGGATAAAAAGAAAGGCGGCGGTTCAGTACGCCAAGGTCGTGGTATGGGAAAAGCCCTTAGAGGCGGCGGTGCGGTAACAAGGAGTAAATAAAAAATGGCTTGGCCTTTAATTATTAGACTAGGAGGAGAATTATTAAAAATTGGAAGTAGTCAACTTCCTAGATATTTATCTAAAGGTGCTAAATTAATTAAGAAGCCTAGTACTTCTCAAATAAAAAAAGCTCAAACTCCTAATAAATGGGCAAAAAAACAAACTGCCAAAAGAGGAGATGAACATGTTAAAAGAGTTAAAAAAGAATCTAAAGATAAATATATTCCTAAACGTAAACAACCTGAAGGTATAGAAGATTTATTAACTGGAGATTCAGAAGGTGAATCTAGATTTTGGGAGTTAGAGCATATGGATGATATGGAATCTTTTCAGTTTGATCCACGTATACCTAGAAAACGAAAAGGTGGTTCAGTTAAAGGTAGTCCAAGAGGAATAGGAAAAGCTCTTAGAGGCGGCGGTGCGGTAACAAGGAGTTAATAATGCCTAGAGTAGGAGATACACATTTCGCTTATACACCAGCAGGGAAACTTAAAGCTGAAGCGTTTGCAAATAAGACAGGACAAAATGTATCATATAAAAAAGGTGGTTCTACGTCTAAGAAAAAGAAATCTAAAGGAAAGAACTGGATTCAAGGGGCTGTTAAACGGCCTGGAGCTTTACGTAAGAAGCTTGGTGTAAAGAAGGGACAGAAGATTAGTGCGTCTCAACTTAATAAAGCTGCTAAAAGTCCTAACCCTAGAACACGTAAACAAGCTAATCTTGCTAAAACTTTTAAAAAGATGAGAAAGACATAATGAGTGTTTATCTAACTCCTTTAGAAGATGATGAATTTAAAGACAGAGAAAACTTAGGGAAATGTCCTAAGTGTGGTAAAGTAGGTTGTACCTGTGATCCTGAGACTTGTGATTGCGAACCATCTAAAGATACCCTCATTAAAGATTTTGAATAAAAGAATATAGAAGTAGAATTTAATGGCTGATAGAACTTCCAGTAATGTAGAACGTAACCCCTATGCTAATCAAGGGGGAAGCGGTATGGTTGTAGATGAAGAAGAGATTGAAGTTATTCTTCCAATGGATGAAGATGAAGGACTTCAAGGTTTCTTAGAAGTTGTAGAAGAAATAACCTATGATCATAATGAAAATATAGTTGGTCAACTTGATCAAGATGATCTAGATGAGATTGCTACTAAAGTTATTGATGGATTTGAAGCGGATAAAGAAAGCCGTGGAGAATGGGAAGCTACCTTTGAAAAAGGTTTTGATCTTCTAGGTCTTAAACTTAGGGAAACCAGCGAACCATTTGAAGGTGCTTGTACTGCCGTCCATCCTCTTCTTATTGAATCAGCCGTTAAATTCCAATCCAAAGCTACTCAAGAACTTTTCCCTTCTAAAGGTCCGGTAAAGACACAGATACTTGGTAATCCTACTATTGAGAAGGATCGCCAAGCTAATCGTGTTATGAACTTCATGAACTATCAGTTAACAGACCAGATGCCTGAATACTTCAGCGAACTGGAACGTATGCTATTTAATCTTCCTGTCTTTGGTTCAGCCTTTAAGAAAACCTATTGGGATATGTCATTTGAACGTCCAATGAGTGAGTTTGTTCCTATTGATCAGTTCTATGTTTCTAACTTTGCTTCTGATCTACAGAATGCAGAGAGATATACTCATGTAGTCTATCGTTCTCCCAATGATCTTAAACGTGATATTGAAGCGGGTATGTATTGTATTGATCATTATGATGATGAAGGACTACCCAAAGCTACGCCTGTAGAACCTACTCCTATTAAATCCAAGATGGATATGATCCTTGGTATCACACCTAACTATGATGAGGAACCACAATACACTATTCTTGAACAGCATTGTTATCTGGAGATTGAAGAAGAAGTAGATGACGATGATAATGCAATGACGGTAGCTCTACCTTATATTGTTTCAGTTGATGAGCATAGCCGTAAGGTTCTTTGTATACGGAGAAACTGGAAAGAAGATGATCCTCGTAAAGAGAAGCTTCTTTGGTTTACGCATTATCGTTTTGTTCCTGGGTTTGGTTTCTATGGTTTAGGGTTTATTCATTTCCTTGGTAATTTAACAGCTACAGCTACTTCCGCTGTACGTAATCTCGTAGATGCAGGACAATTTGCTACTCTTCCAGGTGGATTTAAAGCTAGAGGTGTACGTATTGTAGGAAGTAACGATGCTATAGCTCCAGGTGAGTTTAAAGAAGTAGAAGCTACAGGTATTGATCTAACCAAATCTATTATTCCTTTACCTTATAAAGAGCCTTCTCAAACTCTGATGTCCATGTTGCAGTTTGTAACGGCAGCGGGACAGAAGTTTGCTGATGCTACGGAACAGGTTATATCCGATTCAACTAACTATGGTCCTGTAGGAACAACTCTGGCTTTACTAGAGGCTTCAACTAAATTCTTTAGTGCTATTCATAAACGGCTACATTATAGCCAACGTCAAGAATTACGCATACTAGCACGAATCAATCATGAGTTTCTTCCTGATGAATATCCTTATGATATTGCTAATGTAGAAGGTCAAATCTTTAAAAGTGATTTTGATGGTCGAATTGATATCATTCCTGTATCTGATCCTAATGTTCCTTCTTCCTCTCATAGGTTAGCCATAGCTCAAACCGTTATGCAGATGGCGCAGCAAGCTCCACAGGGAATGTATAATCTTAGAGAGATTAACAGAGTCATGTTGGATGCAGCGGGAATTGAAAATCCAGATCAATTCCTTATACCTGAACAGAAGGCTGAACCTCGTGATCCTATCTCTGATATTAATGCAGCGTCACAGGGAATGCCTATTAAAGCTTTCCCCGGTCAAGATCATCAAGCTCATATAACAGTCAAACAGGCTTTTATTGCTGATCCTACTCTAGGACAAAATCCTATCATGCAAGCTCTAGTTCCTATATTACAAGCTAATATCAGAGAACATATGATTATGCAGTATGAAGAACAGATGACAGGAATGTTAACTCAAGGAATAGAACAGGCTGGTGTTGGAAGTCCTGAAGCTATTAGTCAGATTACTCAAGGAGCCGCTCAAGAAATTCTTCAGAACAATCAGCGTATGGCTGAACAGGGTAGTGTAGAAGATCTTGAAAAGATGACCTTAGAGTTACAACGTCAACAACTAGAGTTAGAAAGAGAAAAAGTTAAGATAGATGCAGCACAGAAAGCAGCCGATATTGCTATACAGGAAGAGAAACTTGATCTAGAAAAAGATAAGATTGAAATTAATGCAGCAGAGAAACTAGCTAAGATTAAAGGTGTAGCTAGAGATAGAGAAATTGTATCTGAAAGTAAAAGTGCTGATAGGGATGATAAGTTCCTTATTGAGATGATGAAACTTCTTGTTAAGGAAACCGGAACGACAGTAGAAAAGATGAAAGAAGAAGTAGTCTTACGTCCTGAAAATTTTCAAGAAGGTGGAGATACAATCTTTGGAATGATTGGTAGTGCTGCTAATCAATTAGGTATGTCTCTTTCTGATATTATTAGTAGTATATTTGGAGGTTCACCTCCTTCTGAATCTGATGAAAATGAAATAGCCGATGAATTAAATATAGGATATGAGGACTTAGATGTTTTAGAAGATACTAGTGACTTTACTTCTGCTACCCCTGTACAGGAAAAAGAGGTTGACTTTACTAAAGATTTACTTAAATCATCTCCAAATTATATTGCAGGGTTACCTTCACATGATAAAGGTGCTATAGAAGTTGAAGAGTTACCTGAAGATTTTATTTCTGCTATGCATATACCAGTTGAAACACAACAATTACCTTCAACTTTAGAACGGATACAAAATTTTAATATATTAGAAGAAGGACAATATTCTAAAAAGAAACCTTCTGTTAGCAGTACTGAAGAAGGAAGTACAGAAGAACCTGATACTAAAAGTACTCCGTTAACAAGATATGCAGCAAAAAGGATACATGATCCACAGTCTTTAGAAGAATGGAAAGAACAAGAAGATAAGTTTGGAGTACAACCTAAAGTGGATGATACCGTAACAACTATTCAAGACAATATAATAGAGACAAAACCTCAAGTTTCTATGGAAAGGGATGCTCCTAAAATAGTACGAGATATGAATATGGATACAATAATAGATGGTGTAGCTCTATTAGAAACTGGTGGAGAACCAAATCCATTAAAAGCTATTTCATCAGCAGGTGCATTAGGTAAATATCAAATTTTACCAAGCACCGCTAGACAACCAGGATTAGGTGTTACACCTTTAAAAACACTTTCTGGTAAATATACTAGAAAAGCTATTTTAGAAACTCCTGAAAAAGAACAACGTAGATTTGCTAAAGAGTATTTATTAGCTTTAATAAAAAAATATAATGGACATTTAGGAAAAGCATTAGCCGCTTATAATGCTGGTCCTGGTAGGGTTGATAAAGTTTTAAAAGATAAAACATTAGCTTTACCAAGACAAACGGCTAATTATTTAAGAAAGGCATTAGGAAATAATTTAATTACTAAAGATGAAATTTTTAAATTATTTCCTACACCCCCTAGAAAACCAAAACCATGATATCCAGATCAAACATATCAAAAGAACTAATGCCAAACTTAGGAAACACAAGAAGGAGAAATAAGATGGCAACAAGAGGCACAATAGAAAAACAGAACAAAGATAGAGCTACAGAAGGTAAAAAGAAGAAGAAAAAAGCAAAGCCAAGAGTTGATAACTTTAGCGGGATGACTGTTGCTGACGTTGAAAAAGCTGCAAGAGAAAGTTTTAAAGAGCATCAGAGAGGTTCAAAAATAAAAGCAAGTGGTAAGATTAAGACAGATCCTCTTGGACGTTTTTTAGATGATTTAGGACGTAGACTTCCATTTCAGGATTTAAAACAATCAAAAGATATATATCCTGGTTCTGAACTTTGGGGAAGAAGTACTCCTGAAAAAGTTAAAATTCTTAAAGCTCGTCAAAAAAAGAAAGCTACTAAGAAAGCAAAGGGTGGAATGAACCGTGTTGGACTTTCTCCCGCTGAAGAAAAGAAATCAGGTACGCCTTCAGAAGCTGCCCGTAGACGCAATATGAAGAAGGGTGGAAAAGCTACTAAATTAGCTGCTGGTGGTCAAGGTTATTCCGCTCGTGAAGATGAATCCCTTGGGATGCGTACTGGTCCTGAACGTAGTAAGTCTCAATCAATGGCTGCAAGGCGTGATGAGTCTTATGGTGATTGGGGTAAACGCCGCCGTGGTCGTGTTAACGTCAAAAAAGGTGGAAGTATTGGAGCCGCTCTTCGTGGTGGCGGGGCAGTAACGAGGTAAAAAACAATGGCTAAACAAGATAATATTAAAGCTGGCAAAACTAAACAATGGAATGGTATTGGTATGAGTCGCAAACATGATGCCTTTACTACAGGAACTAAGAAGTTTGTAGCAAAGAGTAGTAAGAAAAAGGGCTAAATGAAAGTTCTTCCTGACAGTAAATTTATTGACACATATTATTTTACCAATCAAATTGAAAAGGAACTAGAAGAAGTAAAATTAAATCTTGCATCAGGTACTTGCATCTCTTATGATGAGTACAAATATATGGTAGGTATCATTGAAGGAATGGAAAAGGCTAAAACCATTCTTCAAGATATTTCCAATCAATTTGATAATTCAGAAGAGGAGTAATTTCTGAAATGCAACATGCAAGACTTAGTGGTGCTATAAAGAACGACGAATGGATTAGTGAAGAAACTGTAACTGATCCAGATCCATTACCAACACTTCCTGGGTATCATGTTTTAATACGGCCAGTAGCTATTAAAACAGAAACCAAAGGTGGTATTATTTTACCAGATCATTTTAAAGATGATGTTAAGTATTTAACTACCGTAGGAAGAGTATTAGCAGTAGGAGAAACAGCTTATAAAGACCCCAATAAATTTCCTAATGGTCAATGGTGTAAAGAAAATGATTATGTTGCATATGGAAGACATGTAGGACATAAATTTGTATATAAGGGTGTACGTCTGATATTATTGTTTGATGACCAAATTATTATGCAAGTTGAAGATCCTACATATTTAGATACCATGTTTAATTTAACAACTGATGCTGCGTAATCGTAGTCCAGCCTACGTCAAAAGGAATAGAAATTAAAATGAGTGAAGAAACAAACACCGAATGGGCTGAAATGGATGTTGATGCCTACCGTAAAAATTCCAATATAGAAAAAAAAGAAGAACCAGAACAACGACAGGCATTTGAAGTTGAGGAACCAGAAGAAGTCCCTCTAACTCATGCAAATGTTGAAGCAGAAGTTGAAGAGGAAGAAGAAGAAGTAATTGAAGAACCTCTACAACAGGAAGATACCATTGAAGAACTTGATGGTATAAACACAAAGGGTGCTGAAAAACGGATCCGACAACTCGTTCAACAGCGTAAGGATCGTGAAGGTGTTATAACTCAACAGAATGAAGAGTTAGCTAAATTAAGAGCAGAACTTTTAAGTTCTAATACATCTAAACAAACATTGGAAGTTGACTCCATGAATTCTAAGGAATCAGCTTTAAAGGAACGTATTAAATTAGCGGAAAGTGCATATCTTAATGCTTACGATGAAGGAGAAAAAGAAAAACTTCTAGAAGCACAGAATATATTACAAGATGCTAAAACGGATTTGAAATTTGTTTCAGCTAGAAAAAAACAATTAGAACAGATACAAACTCAAGCTGAAACATTACAAACAGTTGATCATCAAGAAGCGCAGGGTTACGTACCACACCAGCAGCAGCAACAACAACAGCAACCAAGACAGGAAGATTATGATCCTCGTGCAGTTGAATGGGCTAGTAAAAATGAGTGGTTTGGTAAAGATGAAGTAACAACTGCTGTAGCTTTAGCAATAGATCAGCAATTAAAATCGGAAGGCTTTGATCCATCTAGTTCAGATTTTTATGAAGAAGTAGATATAAGATTAAAGAAAGAACTTCCACATAAGTTTCGTGTAGCGGATAACACGCAAAAACCGCCTCAACAGGTAGCAGGATCATCGAGAAAATCCTCCTCCAATAGTAAACGTAAGGTTAAACTTTCTTCAAAAGATGTTAGCCTTGCAAAGAAATGGGGAATACCTCTTGACACTTACGCAGCCGAAAAAGCCAAAGTCGATAAGACCGGCGATGGTTATACGGCAATCGGTAATAAATAACAAAGATACTCGTATTATAAAAGGAACGACACGAAATGGAAACAGTTACAGAAGTTAAAAAAGAATCGTCTTCAGTGATGAAAGGGACAAGTAAAACTAGCAGCCGTGATTTAGAGGCTCGTGAAAATAATCAACGGGAATATGTTGAAACTGATAGTTGGCTTACAATTCCATCTTCTCTTATGGAAAATTATAAAAGTCAAGGATATCATTTAGGATGGCTCCGTATTTATTTGAAGGGTAATGAAGATTACAAAGCTGTTGGTCAAAAAATGAACGAAGGATGGGAGTTCGTAACTGCCGATGAAGTTCCTGAAATGACTACAGGCTATGGTTATAGTAAAACAGAAGATCGTTTTGAAAATTGTATTATTCGTGGAGATGTTGCTCTAGCAAAAATTCCATTTGATATATGGACAAGAAAAAAAGAAGCTAGTTTAAAACGTAACAAAGATATGAATGAAGCTATTGATAAACGGTTAATGTCAATGCAAGATCGTAGAATGCCTATTACTAATAGTAGTCACTCACAAACAACCGTAGGTGGACGACCTACAAAATTCGCAGACTCTTAACTTCTTAGTTATATGTTTCTTATTTCTTTTAGACCACAACTCTTGTAGAAATGGAGAAATAAAAATGAGTTCTACAAAAGCTTTGAATGGGTTTCACCCATCTCGTAAGCGTGGTAGTGGTGCTAATTCCACAGGTAATAGCCGTTATCAGGTTACCCAAGGTACGAATCTTGCTATGTATTCCGGTGATTTGATGAAGCTAACTACGGGTGGATATGTTACCCCTATTACGACTACTACCGATTTTGCCATTGGTGTTCTTGAAGGCGTTCGGTATGTAGATAAAACTTCGAAGCAACCTATTTGGTCGCAATATATTAATTCTAGTGTTTCATCTGATGATAGCATTACTTATGCTCTTATCAATGATGATCCTGCTACTACGTATATTGTCCAAGCAGACGCTTCTCTTTCCCTTGGTGATTTATTGAATAATTTTAATGTAACCTTGGGTAGCGGCAGTACTGTCACTGGTCAGTCTGGCTTTGGTATTAAAGTCGGATCTCTCACGACAGGAACTGCAATGGTCAAACCTCTAGCTCTTTGGGATACTCCAGGGAATGCTTGGGGAGATGCCTACACTAAAGTCGAATGCCGGATCGTGCGTCATGTTGATGCTCATCAATCGGTTGTAGCTTGTGTAGTTAGCCCAGAATAATAGGAGTAATTAAAAATGGCTATTAATCGCGCAGATATTGCGAAGGAACTCCTTCCTGGGTTGAATGCTATTTTCGGTCTAGAATATGGAATGGTTGATGATGAATTGGCTCCTCTATATGAGACTGAAAATTCGGAAAAAGCATTCGAAGAAGAAGTTCTCTTCACCATGTTCGGTGAAGCACCTGTCAAAGCTGAAGGTGCTGCCGTTCAATACGATTCCGCACAGGAAAGCTATGCTTCTCGTTATACCCACGAGACTATAGCTCTTGCCTTTGCTGTTACTGAGGAAGCTATGGAAGATAATCTGTACGATACCTTTGCCAAGGTTCGTGCAAAAGGTCTTGCTCGTGCTATGGGTTCAACCAAGCAGGTCAAAGCCGCTAATACTTTCAATAACGCTTTCTCTGGCTCTTACCTTGGTGGTGATGGTGTCGCACTAATTTCCGACTCCCATCCAACCGTAGGTGATGGCAACCAAAGCAATAAGATTGGTACTGCTGCTATTTCCATGACTACCTTGGAAACTGCTATTACCAATATTAGTAAGATCAAGGATGATCGTGGTATTATGGTTGCGTCTTCAGCGCAATCTGTCCATATCCCGCCAGATTTGGCGATGGAGACGGATATGCTGCTTCATTCGGCTGGTCTTCCAAACGGTACGCTTGCGTATCCTGGCAGCACGTATGCTCCTAATGATCTCAACCCCATTCCAAATATGGGTTTGCTTCCAAGAGGATTTTTCGTGAATCGCCGGTTTACGGATGCAGATAACTGGTTTGTAAAAACTGACGTTCCTAATGGTTCCAAGATGTTTGTTCGTATGCCTCTTGCCACCAAGATGGAGCCAGATTTTGATACTGGTAATCTCCGTTATAAAGCTCGTGAGCGTTATAGCTTTGGTTGGTCCGATTGGAGACAGTGGTTTGGCGCAGAAGTCTAATAAGAATAGACGCTAAATCATTTTATCGACTATGCAAGTGACAGAAGAGGTTTATATTACGTTTAAATCTTTTCTGTCACCTTTTTTATATACCTCTAAATATATGGTATACTAACAATAAAAGAGGATTTATTATTATGAGTGGAGCGATTAACCTCACCCCATATACTGTTAGCGCAACAGGAACTGTTACAAGTAATTCGACACGTATTGCTGGTTTTACGATTATCAATAAAAGTGCAACCGATAATGTAGGAGTAAGATTTTATGATCTATCAGATGATGGTTCGGTAAATAGTAAGATTATAAATATTGATTTCTTAGGATCAGTAGGGGAACAAAAAACTAATAACATTACACAAACTTATTCAGGAAATACAGGAATTTATTTTAAGAATGGAGTCTATTGTTCGGTAGATACTTCTTGCCAATTATATATGACAGCGTTCTAAAGTGCTATGGCTTTATCAGGTACAACAAACTTTAACCTCAATCTAGATGAGATTGTAGAGGAAGCTTTACTACAGATAGGTGGTGAAGCTATTCTTGGTGATGAACCTAGACAAGCTAGACGTACTATTGATCTTCTCCTTAGAGAATGGCAAACACAGGGCTATTCTCTTTGGAAGACGGATCTTGGGACTTTTACTCCCCAACCTGTAGCTACTGCTAATGTAAATGGTAATGTCACTAATTCTTCCAGTATTGTAGTAGATGGTAATACAGGTCTTATCTATCAAGATATGTTTGTTACAGCCGGAGAAACTACAGCTACAGCTTTAGTAAACGGATCACAAACTGGACCAGCAATAACAGTAGATACGGTTAACGGTACAATAACAGATAATATGGTAGTATCTGGTACTGGTATAAGTGGAACTACAGGAATTAGTCCTACAGTAAGTTCTAGTTCTATTACCAGTGGATCAGGAACAGTAAATCTTAGTTCAATACAGACTCTTGCTGATAATGTATCCCTTACATTTAAGAGTGATGTTAATGGTGTAATAGGAAGTACGCCAACAGTTTCAACTGTGACAGATCAGAATAATTTAGTTTTTTCTTCTAATCAAACTATCAATGATAATATAGCTTTAACCTTTAGAAAGAATTATGAAGCGTTAACAACGCAAGCTATTGATGTTTTAATTGCTACTTCACGCGATGATGAAACAGATATTGAAATGACTCGTATCACGATGGAAGAATATGAAAAACTTCCTACTAAATATACAACAGGTAAGCCAATTCAATATGCAATTAAACATGAACGTACAGGTCCAACAATGTATTATTGGCCTATACCTGCTACATCAAGTAATTATACTATACGCTACTGGTACTTTGGATATACTGAAGATAATAATAGTGCAACTGTAAATGCTGATGTTCCTACTTTTATGCTTCCTGCTTTGGTATCGGGGTTAGCTTATAAAATGTCTCTTAAACGTCCAGGTGTACCTGATGCACGTATCGCTTTACTTAAAGCAGCTTATGATGAGATTTTTACTAATGCTATGTTAGCAGATAGAGAAAGGGCAGGATTTATTCTTAGACCTGCTTTTAGAGTATAATACTATGGCTGGTAGTGGTACTGGTGGAGAAATTAAATCTTATTTTATTTCAGATAAGAGTGGATTTAGATTTCGATATAGAGATAGAATTGTAGAAGATACGGGCTTTGTTGTAGGTCCGGGTGAAGGTGATGGTCAATTTACTATAAAGAGCCATCCACAAAATAAATCTCCACGGATTTCGGGATTTATTACTTTAAAAGACGCTAGACCAGATAAGGTTCTAGCAACAATTGGGAATGCAACATGGACGCCTAGTATGTCAACAGCTATTCAAACTAGTGTTACCATGTTTACTTCAAGTTAGGAAAAAAAAGGAAAATAAAAAAATGGCTATTTCGTCAGGAGTTGCAATTAAATGGAAAGAGCTTGCAATGGGAGGTCATCTGCCTAGTATTGCTCCTGGTTATGCAGGATTTAAGATAGCTCTGTATTCCAGTATAGCTTCTCTTAGTAATGGAACTTCTCTCTATCTTACATCAGGAGAAATTTCTGCATCTACTGGAGGTGTATCTACTAATTATACTACAGGTGGAAATGTTTGTACTGTTCTTAGTGTATCTGTAGCAGGAAGTACAGCTTATATTCAATTTGCAGATCAGAGTTGGGTATGTGCTACTTTTGCTGCTGATGGATGTTTGATTTATAATACTTCAACATCTACAGCTAATCGTACTCTAGCAGTTATTGATTTTGGTGGAACTAAAACAGCTACTAATGGTACTTTTACTATAACAATGCCAGCAGCAGGAGCTACTACTTCAATTGTTCGCCTAGCTTAGTTTCTCTATAAAGGATTAATTAAGCATGGCTTTTCCAGGTTATGATAGTTCTGCTTACGGGCTTTGGACTTATGGGTTTGTTGATACAAGTGTTTCTGTTACTTTAACAGGACAACAAGCTACATTTGCTACTGCTACTCCTATCGTTTCAGGAGATGCTAATTTTTCTATTACAGGAGTAGGAGCTACTTTTGCAGTAGGAACTGTAACTGTTGGTGCAGCGAGTACAATAACTCTTACAGGAGTAGAAGCAACGTTTGCATTAGGTACACCAGTAGTAAGTGCTGGTAGTACTCTTACATTAACTGGATTAAAAGCTACTTATGAGCATGGTATTATGCTCTTTAAAGGGGATGCTGAAGTTGTCCCAACAGGGCAAGATGCAACATATGCTGTAGGTGAAGTTACTACATCAGCTTCTAGTATCTTTACAGCTACTGGAGTAGATGCTACTTTTAGTACAGGTACTTTAACTATTACATCTTCTTATGCATTAACAGGTGTACAAGCAACATATGGAACAGGATCTTTAGGATATAATGTAAGCTTTACTATGGTAGGTGTTCAAGCTACTTGGTATCTTAATCCTGAACAATATCCTTTATGGGCTTGGACAAAAGAAACAGGTGGAGCTACTACTGAAACATGGACAAGAGAATTAGGAAAGGCAGCTTAAAAAATGGCAGCAATAACCTATAGTACATTAGTACAACAAATTAAAGATACTATGGAAGATGATAGTACAGAGTTTTCTGATGCTGTTCCTGATTTTATCCGTAGGGCTGAACTACGTCTTACCCGTGAAATGGATACACATGGATTAACACAATACTTTACTAGTAATTTTACTAAAGGTGAAGCTTTTCTGGCTATACCTTCAACTAACTTGATTGTAAAAAATGTTAACTATCTTACCTCTACTACCACTACTTTGGATAATGGAAGTGTAGTAGGACCAAATACACGTATTAGTCTTCTTGTTAGAACTAAAGAATATCTTGAAGACTATTGGCCTGTAAGAACTTCTACAGGTATACCAAAATATTATTCACACTTTATGCAGGATCAAATCCTTATGGCTCCTGCACCTGTTTCTGCTTTTGCATCTGAGATAGAAATTATTGTACAACCTTCTACTTTAAGTGCAGGAAATGAAACGAATTATTACACAACTTTTTGTGAAAATGCCTTATTTTATGCTACTATGATAGAGGCATGTTACTTTAATAAGAACGCATCAGCGGTCCAAATATGGGATCAACAATATCAAAGGGAAATTATTACGATAGTCAACGAAGCTAGACGAAATCGGAGAGATGATATGTCTAAACCTAACTCTCCTGCTGGTGGACCTGATACTTTAATTGATGGAGCAAACTAACAATGGCCTATACAAGTCGAATTAAAATGAATAAACAGGCTACGGGAGCTAATGCTAATACATGGGGAAGTGTATTAAATACTGAAGTTTTCTCTGTAGCTGATCAAGCAATAGCGGGATATACATCTGTATCTGTAGATGTTAGTGGTGCTATTGTATTAAGTGTTACAGATGGTGCAGTAAGCCGTGGTCGTAACAAATTAATAGAATTAAAAGGTACTCTAGCTTCTGCTAAAGCTTTTGAAGTTCCAGCAAAGAGTAGGGAATATACTATTATTAATAGTACTTCTGGTGCTTTTGCTTGTACTTTTAAAGTGACAGGTGGAGGAGATAGTGGAACAGCAGTTGCTCAAGGATATGTAAGTAAGATTTATTCAAATGCAACTTCTGTTAACCCTGCTACTGGGGATGCAGCACAACGAACCGTAGGTATTGCTTCTGCTAATGTTCCTGAAACTTCTATGGCAGATGTTCGTTATAGTCAAGTTGCAGGAGATCAAAGTATTACGGGAAGTAAAATACATACTAGTTTGATGGAAATTAATAGCTCCATTAAGGTTTCATCAGGCAGAGCGTATGCAGTTCCTTATAGTGTTTTAGATGCTACTCTTATACAAGTATCTTTAAATCAAAGTAATACTTTCTTTGTTACTCTTACAGACAATAGAACTTTAGATTTCCCACTACAGGGACAGGCAGGACAAAGTGGATTGATTTATGTCTATCAAGATGGAACAGGTAGTAGAACACTTTCTTATGTAAGTTGTTGGAAATTTAGTGGTGGTACTGCTCCAACTGCTACTACTTCAATTAACTCTTGTGATATTATTTCTTATAATGTAAGAACTGTAGCAGCTTCCCTTACTGTAACAGCTATAGATGCAGAAATGAAAACAGATTTTAAAACGCCTTAATTAGGATATCTATATAAATGTTTATTCAACAACCTTTTAATTTAACTGGAGGAGCGGCAGCGGCTGCTGCTTATGTCCCTAAAGGAGCCGTATGGTTTGATGGTGCAGCAGATGAGATGACTCGCACCATGAGTACCGGGACGGAAGAAGTTTTTACTATATCGTTTTGGGAAAAGTTAGCGGAAGGTGGGACTTCTGGTCAGGACAGTCAGTTTTCGGCAACAAGTGGAGGAGCAGCAGCAACCAATATTGAGCATGATATGACAACAGATGGCATGTTGTATTTTAATTCATCTGTTGATAATAAGCCTAATTTGAAAACAACTGCCGCCTACCGTGATCCAACCGCATGGCGACATGTATTTATCGCTTATGATAGTACCCCCTCTACCCCCGGTATAAATAGCATCTATATGGCCGTAAATGGTGTGATACAAACAGATTTAAGAAGCCCAATCTACTATCCAGCACAAAATGGTGTGACTGACTTCAACACTGCTAATGTACATTATATAGGCTCAAGAGTATCCAACAGATGGTTTAATGGATACCTTTCTGAATTTGTATTCCTTAATGGAGTGGCAGCAGTTCCATCGGACTTTGGTGAAGAAAATTCTGATGGTGTTTGGATACCTAAAGATCCAACCGATATTATCGCAACCGCCAGTTCAACCAATACTTTCTGGTTAGACTTTGCTGATTCTGGTGGAACAGATGCGGTAAATTTAGGTCTTGATGTTAGTGGCAACGATAATCATTTCACTCCTGTTAGTATGTCTTCTGCCAACTGGACCTATGACCGTCCAGCGGATAGTGGGAGTACGATTGGGAATTTCGCCACTATGATGCCGATTTATGTTGTTGGAACACCCTCGTCTGCAACATACACAAATGGTAATCTAACATCCACTTGTCCTGCTAGTAGCGCAGCGTGGTCTGGGTTTTTTACTGGAACAACTGGCAAGTATTATGCAGAGACAACGTGGGACAGCGGAGCAAGTATATATTGGAACCTTGGGAACAAAGACGCTTTATCTGTTCCGGGTGGCTCTTGGAAAGTAGATACATGGGTACTATCTAGTGATGGTAAGGCATATGCAGAGGAAGCATACGGCCCTGCTGGTAACACTGTTATCTTTGGCCCAGCTTCTACAGGCGACACAATAGGTTGGGCGATTGATTATGAAAATGATGCTGTGTGGGGACATTATAATGGCACTTGGATTGATGGTACTGGTGGATCAGCTTCAAGTGGAACAGTTTTAGCCACAGTAGGAACGTCTACAACAACATACGCCATCTTTACTGGCATATTAAGCGAGGCTATGATGGTCGGTTGTCGAGATGTTGGTACTGGATCAACTGCAACACATAATTTTGGGCAAACTACTTTTGTTGAAGCCGCCCCTTCCGGTTTTAAACTAATGGCTACACAAAATCTCCCAGCCCCATCAATAACCAAACCCTCAGATCATTTCCTCCCCATAATCTATGAAGGTAATGGTGGTGGTCAACGTGTGGGTAACTTCATACCGTTTACAGATGCTTATGCTGTAGATAATTCCTGTCTATTGCAGGGTGAAAGTAGTCAGTATTTATCAATAGCTAAGGAAAATCTTACTACCCCAACAGGTGGCACTACTAACGGAAATCAAAAGTTTACTCTGTCGTTTTGGTTAAAATTGGTGAAGAATAATGATAATCCAACAGACGGAAATGGTTCAATGGTATACGGTACGTCTGCGGATAGTGGTAGTGGAGCTTTACAGCTTCAGTGGGGTTGGGACAGTACACAAGGTCCGGCTTTTAACTATACAGATTGGTCAAATGAAAGTGGAGGCGGTAGTAACTGGTTAAGACGAGTATTAGGAAATGCAACAACCACATCTGGCCCACAAGGTGGTAAGGTTAATTATGACTTTTCAAATTGGCATCACTATGTAATTGCATCAGATTGGACTACTGGAGGGGGTGAATCTGGTAATGATGCAGCTTGTGAAGTTTACATTGATGGACAACTTCAGTCTTATTTTTTATATGATGGTACGGAATTAGTTAAATCCAATCCTGCTACCTCAAATTATAGCGGCATGATGTCCGATATAGCAGATCAAAATATAGGTTGGTATCCCGCTGGCTCAAGATATGGTTATTTCTATATGGCAGAAGTGATTGGTGTCGATGGACAGAAATTAACGCCTTCAGTATTCGGTCAGACAGATACCTCAACGAACCGTTGGATACCTAAAGATCCTACGTCAACCCTAGCATCAGCGTCAGATTTTGGTAATAATGGCTTTTATTTAGACATGGCTTCAGCAAATGATTTAGGAAACGATGTCAGTGGAAATGATAATGATTGGGTTATGAATAATATGGATGCTACTAACGGTTCCAACCAGATGTACGATACGCCTACGAGGAACATGGCAGTTATGAGTTCAACGTGGATTTCAGGGTCAGCAGGAACCTTAACACAAGGCAACTTGTATATGACCCAAGGATCAGGAACTGAAGGTAATGCTGTTCTTTTTATGGATGGTCCACCAATAAAACCTTTTGTTGGGAGTTTAAAATTATATTGGGAAATTCTATGTGTGGATACTACTGGGCTAAATGGAAGAATTGGTTTCCAAGATTATAGTGCAACAGCTTTTGGTTTGGCGAATGGGTATTGGTATCAAGCGGCTGGTGCATATAATAATCATAATGTTGTAGCTACATCAGGGCTATCTACATGGACAGATGGAGATAGATTAAATTTTGCGGTTGATGAAGCAACAGGTAAATTTTGGTTTGGAAAAAATGGGGTATGGGAAGCCAGTGGCAATCCAGCTACAGGAGCAAACCCTATAGGAGTTCTAACCAATTCAGTGCTTCCTTGTGTATTTAATGATAGTGGGGTTTCTACTCTTAAATTCACAGCAAATTTTGGGCAGTGGCGTTACTTTGATGGAGCAGCAACTACTTTAGCTACTGATGCTGGAGGATATTTTAGCGATACAGTTCCTTCTGATTTTGTTGCTTTAACACAGGATAATATGGCAGCAAACACCGCTGGCATTACAGGCTTCTCATGGATCAAGAACCGTGATGCTGGTGATGATCATATCTTACAAGATCGTGTGAGAGGGATTTATAAGTATATTATATCTAATGATACTGATATTGAAACTACAGATACCAATAGCGTCCAGCGTTTCCTTCAACAGGGCGTTCAGATAGGAAACATGGATGAAGTAAATACTTCTGCTGAATCCTTTGTTCTATGGCAGTGGGTAGCTAATGGTACAGGATCATCAGACGGAGAGGGAAGTATAACTTCTACAGTATCTGCAAATACCACGGCAGGTTTCTCAGTAATTCAATGGACCGGCACAGGGGCTAACGCCACTATTGGTCATGGTCTTGGGAGTCAAATCCCAAAATTCTGGGCAGTGAAAAACACTGCCACGACAAATGGTTGGATGGTCGGCCATGCAAGTTTAGCAAATACATCGTTTCTTCAGCTTAATAACACTGATGTTGTAGACACAAATGGTGCAGCAATATGGAACAGCACTTACCCAGCAGCCGATATAATAAGTTTAGGTGACAATGTTGGGGCAAATGGCTCTACTTCAACGGACAATATGATCTGCTACGCTTGGGCAGAAGTTGAAGGCTATTCAAAGTTCGGATCGTATATTGGGAATGACGATGCTGACGGTCCATTTATCTACACAGGTTTCAAACCAGCTTGGGTACTGATAAAGAGATACTCTGATGATGGGTATGCGTGGCATATTCAGGATTCAACAAGATCACCATATAATCCAACGAACAATGGTCTTAATCCTAACGACACCAACACTGAGAATACTGGTGGTGCAAGGTACGACTTCACCGCTACTGGATTTAAGCTGAGAACTGACGATGGCGGCTATAACGGGACACAATCGTATATTTATGCTGCATTCGCAGAGAATCCATTTGGTGGTAGTGGCGTAGCACAGGCGAAAGCTAGATAAAGTGGAGTTTGGTGTAAGAGAATTAATTCAATTTGCTACTTTGTTGGCAAGTTTAGCAGGAGCCTTTGCTGTTGTTAAGTCTCAATTATC
>Ga0080013_1000883_pt1 | contig 41186 bp, 57 predicted proteins | sample ETNvirenome_6_85_FD_69236 | JGI IMG/M metagenome (GOLD analysis project Ga0080013, IMG submission 69236) | Marine viral communities from the Pacific Ocean - ETNP_6_85 (SPADES assembly) (version 2) | ecosystem: Environmental > Aquatic > Marine > Oceanic | place: Pacific Ocean | collected 2013-06-19 | reverse complement strand
TGCTGCTGCCGCTGGTTGATAGTGAACTGTCCCGTTACCACCAAACCACACACCGTTCCAATCGGCGTGGGTGAGTGTTGGCGTAACGCCTATCCCCACATTGCCAGCAGAGTCTATGCGCATACGTTCTGTGGCTGAAGCCGCACCGTCAGCGGTAGTATGGAACAGTATCCTTCCCGGCATATCGCCCGTTCCGGTGTCACCATCTACTTCAAACTGTATTCTCGCACCAAAAGAGGTTAAGTCGTTTCCGTCATCGCCATACCCGAAAATATCAAGCAAGACATCACCGCTATTCAGCTTAGTCGTGCCGCCGATGGAAGCGTTGCGAGACTTGTAACCTATAATCTGGGGACCGGGAGAGTTTGCCGACCATCTACCAATCTGCATAGTGGCATCCGCTTCACCAGAGCCAAGCATTTGAAACTCGCCAGTAACATTGGCTGGAGCAAGCTGTGCCGTATGCCCTATGACTACGCCTGTGCCGTTGGAGAAATGCGTGTCAGTAGTCGGCGTGAAAGTGAAGGTGGAAGCACCATTAGTAAAGGCTGTTGCACCATCAAAATCAACCGTAGCCACAGCCCCGAAATCAAATGTAGTAGTCCCGCCAACCGTAAGCGTATTCGCTGAATGTGTAATCGTTTCCGCGCCAGCATTGAAGTTCAGCACAGCACCACTTGCCAAGAATAGATCACTGAAGCCAGTGCCACTTGCACCCAACGCACCGCCATCATCAGCATTTGAAAGTATCGCTCCAGTAACGGTCAATGCTCCAGATGCTAATGTCCCCGTGGTAGACAGGTTCTCATTACCAAAACTAATTGCCGCGCTGGAGTCTGTGATAGAGCCATCAGCCAGCGTCAAAGTTCCAAACGTAGATCCGGTTGCCCCTGCAACAATTCCCGTTGCTGTTACAATACCCGCAAAAGTAATATCGTTCGTGCCATCCTGAACAGAGAAGATATCGCCATCAGTGCCACCGCCGTCAACATCACTGGACCGCAACTCAAAGTTCGTTCCAGTCGCGTCATACATAAACCAGTAATCAAGGCCATCGCCAAACTGTAACTTGTCATCATCGCCGAATGTAATATCTCCGGCAATCGTCTTGTCCTGAACGCTACCCGGAGAAACGTTAAAAGCGATTCTCCCTGCGGAAGCGTGACTTACAGCAATCGTTCCTACCACCTGAACCATATTAGTCCCGGTAGGCTCTGTGAGCGTCCAGCCCCCAGCCGTAGTTGACAGGTAGACGGGATCACCAACTGATCCGCCAGAAGTGTTGAGAGAGGCCAGTTCGTATTCAGTGGCTACCGTTCCGTTAGCGGCATCTGCAATCACTTCCACGACTACGGCGTTGGCGCGTAACACTGTCCCTGAAGTAGCATCGGCCTTTGTAACATTGGGGATAGAGTCCGTGGCATACCGACCGGAGAAATACACAAGGTCGCCCACAGCAAACGCGCCGCCAGTGTCATTGCGAACATACGTCCTTCCGTGTTCCTGTCCGCTATTGGCGCGTATCTTCGATGGCCTTATGCCGTTATCCTGAAGGTTGACATAATCCAGCTTTGTGCTGTTGGCCCACGTTTTTATCTGCGTAACAATAGTCGATACGTCAGAATAGTCGTGCGCCTGATCGTTTGAGCCTGTCTCTGTAATTACAAGTGTCGGCATTATTGCCTCTCGTAGATTTGGCCGTCAACGGAAAGCTCAGACATTTCAAACTTGTTGTTGATAGCTCCGTAGTCTGTAGCCTGTAACCGGAAATTTGCACCGTGGACACCGTAATCTCCCCTGACTTTCTTTATCGTCGCCTGATTCCATTTTGACACGGATGGATTTGTGGACCAGTTTGCACCATCGCCCCACAAGCCCAGATCACCGTCAAGTGATAGCGTCTTTGTCTGAGCCTCACTTCCCGAGTCGGCCGATACTGTTAAAGTTACCGCGAAACCGCCGTTCTGCGTTCCTTCTACGCGGCCGCGTGTAGCTACTTTCTCAAAGCCGCCAACACCTTCCTCTTCACCATTAAATCCATCACGGATAACCCAGAACGAGACAGGAACATCATCTGCATCTTTGTATTTACTTGGCTGTTCGTGCCGCCACAAGTCACCATCGCGGCCGCCGTAAAACCTGTTCTTGCCAGTAGTGGAGGGAAGGCCGGTATTTTCGTCTACTCGCACCTGCATTAGATTGTCGCAAGGATACACGCCGCTGTTACCGTTGTCGTTCACTGTAACAATCGGTTCATCAATCTGGCCTTCTATATAAGCCACCAGCCCGTCAACATCATAGGCCAGCACCATATTGTTTTCTACCTGACCTTCTTTCGGAACACCGAAACAAGCTTGGCTCAGTTCGGGGTTGTAGTCACCCGATATCTGGCTGAAGCGAGCCGTATTAATGCCATCCAAAGGGGCTTCTGTAACACCGCCTACCATCTTGTAGATAGGATTCCAAAGGGGTTTCATTCCTACCTCATCACCTCTCTGGTAGATTACCACAGGCCCGTCAGGAGTCCAGAACAGCGTCATTCGCATACCACGCGCCACGCACTCGAACATCGACTTGTGAGCGCAGGGGCCAACAGTTTCACTTAGGTTGATAAAATCCCAGTCACCCGGGTTGCTGGCACTTTGCAGATATACCCACGTATTAAACTGTGAGCCTACTACCAGCCAGCGGCCGAGCGTTCCCATACCCGTGAGGACTTCGCCTGATGTGCCGCCCACAATAACTTTATCATTGCTGACATCCCAAGAGTCACTGTTACGAACTCCCGAGTAATAAAACTCGTAGGGGGCGGCCGCTCGGCCTGAAACAATAGCTCTGTTAGCGTGTGGTGCGAGTAACGTTCCCAGAGGCGGCGATCCGCTCACATCACCCCAAGAGCTACCGTCATAATCTTTAAACTCAGTGCCGTTAGCAAGTAACAACTGGTCGGCAAAGAACAGCATCGACGTATCGCCATCCGTAAGGGTCAGGCTTCCCGCGTCGAACACTTCTGTTGACGCGTTGTAAACCCACCCTTCACTGGCTGTAGCCATTACAAGTTTCTGTGTACCGTCCGCAAAGTGACAGTCTTTACCGGCGTAGATATCAGGAGTCCCGGACATCGCAGAAACATTGATCTCTTTGGTTCCCTGCCGCTTGGTGAGAACACCTTTGCGTCGAAGGTGGAAGTTCTTGATGACAGCAAAATGCCTGTTGGCATTGGGAAGGTCTTGCCTGATCCCGCCATACAAAGCCCTGTCTTCAAAAAAGAACTCGCCTTCTTGCGTTACGGGCATACTGTTACTCTCTCTCGGTATTTAAGAGTTTTACCTGAACGGTTCCTTTGATGCCCTCATTGGAATACGGAACCTGAAGGGCGTGACCAAGAAGGAAGTCCTGTCGCACCGATGCTGGAACTGTAACATTGATCGGTTGGGGTTGGCTCTTGTCTACCTCTTGCTCTGGACGCTTTACGCGTGTGGCGACTTTCTTTGCTTTCTTTGCTGTTGCCATCTAATATACTCCTGATGAGTAGTCGGCCCTAACCGACTGTTGGCGAAACACTTGCCGCTGATCTACCCAGTTGATCATTTCTGACTGCCGATCCTGTAACACGGCAGATAGCGACTGTAACTTGCGTCTTGGTGATTTTGCTCCTGCGGCCATTGCCGCGTCAAGAACAACAACATCGTGAAAATCATCCGGGACGGGCGACACAACAGCGTAGGTGCTGGAAGTGTCAGGCGTAGTATCCCACGCGGCTACCGTTGCCTGTAGCGTGGAGCCGCCAACATAATCGGTTATCTCCCGCCGCTGGCCGATGCCCGTTCCCGCTGTAATCACAACATCCATCCCGATATAATCATCATCAAAGATGCTTGGCGCACCGGGACCAGCAACCGTTGGGGTTGTTGGGAATGTAATTGTCGTGGAAGATATACCAGAAACCGTTCCTTCGTGTAACGAAGAGAACAGCGGGACATATACCAGATTAATCGCATTCGTCAGGGCTTCAGAAGGAGTGGGGGATACCCTCATCTGTTTTCCCTGATAAGCTATAGAATACAGAAAGTAGTTGTTACCGACTGTAAGCTGTTCGCCCCAGACCCTATCCTTCAGGTCCATATCGAAGATGAAGTTCTGTACCTCTCCGTTGGTGTCCAGCTTGGCGGCGTGATCCCACCGGGAGCCGAGCCGAGCGTTCTGGGGAAGGTCGTAGAGAGCCTGATCAGCGACAAAAGTAATATTGGTGGTAGCGATAAAGAAAGTGCTGTCCTGTCCCGATATGACCCTTGCTGTTCGCTTGGAAGCATCTGACAGTCGGCCTATCAGTTCTTCGTCAGACCAGAAACCGGCCGTAGGCTCATCAAGATATTGCCGCAAGCTCGTAAGCATATCGGAAGGTATCAGAAATGCCATCAGGCAACCTCTCTCTTGAAGTAATCTTTGCTGTAACCCGCGTTACGTTTCGAGCGTCTTGCTTCCAGCGTTTCCAGATCGTCAGGAATGCGATAATCTTCCTTCGGCATATTACGCGCTCCGATATCAGTTGTAACACGGTTCAGGGTCTTTGACAGATCCTTTGATGCGTAACGAACGTTGTCGCGGAAGTCTGCATCGTCTTTGGCTTCCACCGCTTCGTTATGTTCAATCATTTCATCAAGGATCTTCTTGCCCCTCGCCCAACAGTCCGCTTTTCGTAACGCGTAAAATGTTCGCTGGTCCAGCGGGCGGTAGCTTCTGTCTTCATTCTGGACGGTCATTACTGCGTGACCGCGCCTGAAGATCATCCACTTTCCCCACACCCTGTTGAACCATATCTGTAACTCACTATCGTAATTTTTCAGCATCCGGGATATCCATCCGGGAGCCTCGGGCCTGCATCCGAGTTTCTTCTTGCGCTTCTCACCGTGACCGATAACGCAAGCAAGCTCGAAATTAATCAGCCGCTTTTGCACTGGTGATGTCGGTGTCATTGACCATATCCTCAAAGGCAAGTTTGCAAGCATCGAATGAATAATGAATTTCCGCCGCTTCCATTGCTGTTGCCGAGACCGTGGCTACAAAGTCCTCATCTTCCTGTAACTTCTCGAATATCTGTATCTGGTGTGCAACGTCACCCTGCTCTGAGGTGGTATGCGGGTAACAAGCTGATTGAGCATCTACGTTACTCCACCCGAGACAGGGGATGCCCAATGCGGCAACTTGCATCGTGGATCGTCCCTGAACAGCGTGAGTATAATGGTCGATCACACAAAAGGCGTTTCTCCACACTCTATCAATAAGGTCAGGGTTCGGGATGTGGCGATAAAGATGATCGTACATCTGGTGCGCTACGTGCTTGGTTCCGCCGCTACTCGGGTCTTGAAATCCAACCAGATGCTTAACGATATCCGGCCTGTTTCTCAGGATGAACCACGGCGTATAATATTGCATATCCCGGTGAATATTCGTTACAACATCTCTCCCGTCTCTCTTATGCGCCGGTATCGCGTGATTCTTCAGCCACTTGGTATCTAGCGGATGCGGAATCATCGGCACATCTTTTTGCAGAACCTCGCTCAAGAAAGTTGCTGTCTGGTAACATTGTCCGAAAACGTAATCCGCAACTTCCAAACACTTAAAAGACAGGTCAGGGATGTTACCAAAGTGATGCCAGTAATGTAACGAGTAATCAGGATTTACAACCAGCTTAGTCTTGTTATTCGTAATCTTCTCGCGTAACCTGATTACATCATAGAGCGTGTCGTTAGTAAGTTGAACGTGAATAACATCAAAGTCATTCGGGTTTATGCGACTTGCCCGGTAAGCCTTTCCGTTAAAAACTCTCGACCAATTCAAACATCCGGTTGAGTAAACTTTCTGATCCAGCACATTATTCACATTCTGAACTGACTGCTCCGATGAAAATATAAGTCCATATTTCATTTCGTCCTCCGTAGCTCTCCCGTTTGTTGCAGAGCGGGAGAGCAGTAACGCACTCTCCCGCAAAATGTTACGCGTTTTCTGAATCTGTTCGCTTTGTAAGCTCGTTGATATCCCGGTCTGTTGGGTCAACACAAAACGCTGGATAATAATCAATCTCCAAGGCCATAAAAGTAATCTCGCCAGCGGTGTAACTTGTTACCGCATCGGCTTCAATGCGCCAGCCCAAAACACCCTGCTTGGCGGCCGCATCAAACGTTCCACCATCAATAACACCTCTGGCCGTTCGCCGGTTTTTGATACCCACGGTCTGAGCCGGGGTATGCGCCGCAATAGCGGTACTTAAAGCTGTTGCCGGTTCCACCATCGCCTCACCCTGATCGGCTTGATCGTACAAGGCGATCCACGTAACACTATCACCGGCCGCCGGTGTTCCCTGTTCGTCTATCCACCTGACGCGAACACCAATCTCTTTTGTTACATCGGCCAGTGAAAGAGTCTCGTAATCCAGACAGGCGATCATATCGCCCACTTCCATATCGAACCCGCCGTAACCAAAGTCAGACACTTCACCAACGACAGGCGCGCCGGTCCCAAAGCCATCAAGGACTATACTTGCGCCCGTTACCTGTGATCCGAGAAAGGCGTGAAACGGAATAAACCGCGTCAGCCTTTTCCACTCCATATTTCTATCAAGAATTGCCATTAGTTAGCCACTCCACAGTTTGCCCCTTCCGAATGCGGGCTGATCTTTCGAGAGTCGGTTGAAAAGATCGCCGCATTCAGAAGGATACTAAGCCAAGTTCTACGTTGCTGTCTGCAACGTATGTTTGTCGCTTGCATCGTTGACGCTGGCAAGCAGTTTGGGCGTATATGCAAGTTCCAGCCCCAACATAATTACCTGATCAGCGTCGAACGTTGTTACCGCATCAAGCTCTACCCTGAATGAGAGAAGGCCACGAATGGCAGTCTCATCAAAAGTGCTTGCGGCAATAACTCCCGCCGTTGTCCGGTGGAAAATATATGCTGTCGTCCCGCCTTCCAGATGCTCAACAAGGACGGTATCCAGAGCCGTTGCCGGTTCAATGATCGCCTCACCTACATCTGCGACATCATACAGGACAATAAACGTTGCGCCATCCGTTGCTACCGGTGCGCCGTTCGTGGTCCACAGAATCCGCACATCAATAGCCGCCGTAAGGTCTACGTCCTGTAGAAAATCGGGAGCCATAATGTGCATCATATCACCAGCGGCGCAAGCGAAACCGGCAAGGCCAAAAGTGCTGACCTCAACGACTGCTGGTGCGCCCGTCCCGTACGAAGTAAGCAGGTCCGTTGCTTCTCCGTTCATTACAAACTGTTGCGGGGTGTAACGCTTGATTTTTCTGATCGTGGTAAGATCAGAGTTTTGAACTTTCGGAAGAACAGCCACGGTAATCTCCTTTAGGCCGCCAGCCCTGTTACGAGTGCAGAAGCTCTTGGATCACGGTTGTAAAGCTCACCGTAATTTACGAGAACGCCTTCGTACGTGATTCCGCCCTGTTGCTTATGCAGAATCGAGCCGTCCGTGTCATCCCACTCCCAACCGTCACTCATTTCGAGATAGGTCAAGGTGGACATATCAATTGCATAAAGTGTCTGTGCTACGCAATCCCGGTCAGCGAGAAGCACCGCATTTGCAACTTCCAGACCGACGAAGCCGGACGGAAGAGTCATTGAAGTTCCGTAACGCCTGTCACCAACAAGAGAGTTTCCGTACTTCCTGAACTGGGTGTAATCCGTGATGCAGACATCAACGTCACCTTCGCCCTGTTCCTCAGCGGAGAGGATCGTCTGCATTACGATAGCATCGGAAATCTCTGCACCAGCGGCCGCAATTTCAGCGGAAGCCCACTCAGCATACGTGGCCCGGTTGATGCCCATATACGTTCCGGTAGCGTCAATTGCCGCCTTGATACCGGTGATCTCATTGGCGCGGTTTCCTGCTCTTACTACGTGAGCGTTGTCAGCCCACGTTTCAGAGGTCGCCAGCGTAACGGTAGTGCTTCCCGTAATACTGGAAACTGTTACAGAGGTAAACTCTGAGGTGGAAGAAGGATCGCCCGAAGAGTTCTCATACATATCAATGATCATTCCAGCTTTTACAGAATGGCCCGCATCGAGAAGCAGAATGTCAGTGCTGGTTCCTGCGGCACTTGCCATTCCCAATGATCCCAAGTTGTTACCGTGTAACTGCCGGTTGATTTCGTTCTGACCGTCACGCCGCATTCCGCCCATTTCAACATCCATAACTCTTGCGAATGCACCCGCATCGTTACGAGAGGCAAAGATAGTCGGAAGGTTAAAAACGACTACGCCGTAATTATACGTGGGTGGAATCAACGCTTCAATGATCGTCTGGTTTCCAGAGGTTGGGGTGCTACCCGTTGCGCCTCTGGCTCCCAAGCCCTGCGATCCCCGCATATTGATAGGCTCAAGAAATCTGCGTCCTACGAGACTACGCCGGGAGCCGTCACGTTGTATGCGTGACAGGAGTACTCGCTTCTTGTTGATGGGCGAGTCATTCATTGCCGGAGCGTAGAGTTCTTTCAGCGCACGATCAAAACCGGACGCCGAAGAAGAAGTATATTGTGGTGTTCCTAAAGTCTGTGCCATTGGTCAATCCTGTGAGTTACTGTCCGCCGCCCCGCGCCGCTCGCATACCGCTTTCAAGCATTCGCTCGGCAAGAGCGGTGAAACGTTCTCCCCCGATATCATCTTTGGGATCTCTGGAGTTTTTGACTTTCTGAACAATGTCTTCAAATCCAATTTTCCCATTCGTTGTTCTCGGGGGCGTGTCCCTGTTATCAGTCTCGACCTGCTGGACATCGCCGTCCTCTTCGCTTTGAAGTCGCCGCAAATGTTTCGTGGCGATCTTTTCAAATTCGATTCGGACGCTCTCGGTTGTCGGGTTAGGAAGATCGCTCGATCTCATTTTCGTGAGGTCGATGATATCCTGCCTGTCGCCGATATCCGTAATGCCCTTAGTGTCGAGTAACGAGTTTAGAGTACGATCAACTTCCTTGATGGCTGAGTTCTGATCACTCGCATTGGAACGCTGATTGATTTCCTGAAAGCCTCGGGCCATCAGTTGCATCATCGGCTTCATTCCCTTGACAACGGTCTGCGCCATAAACCGCGCTCCCTCTTCGTCAAGTTTCTGAGTGTTCATATACTCTTCAGTCAAGCCATCTTCGTACTGCTTTAAAAAGTCGGGCGCATTGGCTCCGGTGTCGGACTGGTTGTTTTGGCTTCCTGCCGCGATACCGTCTGCAATGCCGCTCTTAATGACTTGCGCCATCTCTTCAGCGGTGAACGTTTTCTCCGCAACTCCTTCAGATTCTCCGGTCTGCTCGGTTTCCTCTTCCGTTGCTACAGAAATCTCATCCGTTGCACCTGACATAAAATCATCAAGTGCGCCCTGATCAATACCTGCGAATTCATCAACGGTCTGCTCGCTGGTGATTTCTTCTGGCATTTTGTTTTCTCCCTGTTACGCTGTTGCTGTTATCTGTTGTGGCGATGTCTGTGCTGGTCCCATCGCCCCGGTATCTACCACAGCGTCAGTCGCAGTATCCCCGCCGCCGCGCGTCTGCTCCGCCGCCATAAGGGACTGTTGCTGTTGCTGTTGGATATTAAACTGGTGCATTGCCATCAAAATAGTTATCTGTTGCTGTATCTCTTCTTCCAGATTTTCAAATTCGGTAGTTTTCGTAAAGTCGGAGATAATTTCAAAGTGGATATGGTGGTTGTCGTTGGGCTTCGCCATAATCGCGTTACCTTTTGGCGGCTCACCCGGCATCGTAACCTGATCCCCTGCCTGTAACCTCTTGAGTCGCCTTCTGGCAAGCTTCGCATCCAGCGTATATTGCGATACAAATCCGGGAACTTCCAGCGTATCGAGAACCTTGCTGGCGATGTTCGGATTGGATAAATCCAATGCTCCAAGATTGATCGCCATTTCCACTTTCTGTTGCCGGAAGAGTTCGGAGAACATTACACCAGACTCTTCACTTATATAAATGTCTGTCGTGTTACCAATATCAGCCCCGGAGAAGTGCTGGACTTCAACAAGTTCGTTTTCGCCTACGACTTTTACAAGGCGGGGCGTTCCCCACATCTTCTGCACGATCAGAGCTTTTCGTCTTTCGTGGTTTCCAAGTGCGCGGCGGAATCTTCGCACGATTGGCGCAAATCTCCGTAGAGCCTGCTCCGTAAGGATCTGTGTTTGGCCGAGCGTAGAAACTCCGCTCGGTTGCTGACCTGTGAGGACTTCGACGGTTCCCACAAGCCTTTCGATATCGGCAATGACCCCAATGCGTTCCTCTCTGATCTCTGGCGACATCGGAACAGAAGGTTTCACTTCCGGCCTCTGCCCGCCCGATGATTTCCAGTCCCATATGATACGCGCCCCCATCTTGCCGGTCATTTCCTGAAGGTTTGCACCTTTAGGCTCCCAGACTTGAGGATTGAGCATTACCTTGCGATGTTGCACAATATTGGCATCTATCGCATTGAGTCGTTTCTGTAACGGGACTACCGGATCGAGCGGCCCGATTCCCCAGAATTCACCGGGGATCTCTCTGTATCTTGCGTGTTCGTATGGGAGCTTACTGTTGTAATATCTCTCAAGGGGTCCATCGTGAAGGAGAACTCCACCAGCGGTAATAATCGTCCGGCCGTCTTCCCACCTGCTATTCGGCTCGCTCCTGTAGGTCTTGTAAATAACATACTGGTCGCCGCCGTCTTCATAGATGGGATCAATGAGCTTACTGTCCAGAAAATTACCAACAGAGAAATCACTGACATCTTCAGGCTCAACATCTTCCAGCTTTTTTTCATCGTGGCCCAACTCTTTAAGCTGGTCCAGCGAAAGCACCTGTATCTCTATCCCGTATGTTACATCCCTCGGGTGCTGGCAGATTTCAGGATACCAGTTGAATGTCGGCACGATACGCTCGAATACCTGACCCTCTTTGCGCTCATCGAAGACAGGGTTGCCGTCAGGGTCGTGCTTTGGCACTCTTCGCGCTTGCGTTACGGCCCTGTTCGTTTCCGGGTCTACTATGGGCTGACCGTCGACGGTGAGAGGTTCTTCTTTCAGTTCGTGGCGGGGGGAAAGTTGTATCTCCCCCGCCTTGAGGTCGTAACCGGCAAATACAACCAAATTACCTGTCGCCCATTCCCAGCCAGCGGCCTCAGTATGAAAGATATCTGTATTGAGCAGTTCGTAGAGGTGTTTCAGGATGTGTTCTGTCTTTATGGAGGTGTCGATGTCCTGCTGATCGTCTGTTGCCGGAGAAGCGTTCGCCTGAAGCTCGCCAGAGGTAAAAAGATCTATGCCCCGGTCATACAGCATACTCAGGAAGTTTGTTACAGGCTTCGGTATCCAATCGCCCATATTGGCGGCCCTGAAGTTGTTGGTCGCCTCATCGAAGTCAAGCCACTGTTCACCGGCGAGCATCAGAATAGCCTCTTTCCAGCGTTTTTCGTGGCCCCGCTTCGGGGTCTTGAGCGTATGCAGGATATCATCAACGAACTTGACTACCGCCTTCTCGTCTTTCGGATCAGGGGTCTCAAGTGAGCTTATTGGCGACGAGCCTGTCATTGTAGAGTCGAAAACGTTCATATAGCTCCTGTTATTAGAGGGGTAAGCCGCGATGGGTTAGCTTACCCCTCCGGGAGAACTACGGTGTTACAGTGTTACAGTAACATAAAATGTTACAGAAGTCAAGGCTACCCGCCTACTATATGTGCCACGAATTTCTCGATAACCCTTATATATTGTGGTTGGCCGCCGATGACAAAGCCCTCTTCTGTATCGAACTCATCCAGTAACCATTGATACTTTCCCTGTTCCCAAGCCAAGTAACGCGGCGCGACCACCACAATATGCTTGCCGAACGTGTGGCCCGTCATTTGATAAGCCTCATTAATGTCCCGGGCTAAGTATAATGATATGTCTGCCTTTCCCTGCTTCATCCGGCGCGTAACGACCTGTGCTACTTCCGCCTCGCCGAATGCTCCCACCTTGCGAACGTCGATGACCCTCTTTTCCTGCTCTGCGTTGGGGTCCGGCTCATACATCGGAGCCGCCACCTGCTCTTTGGACCCGTCGAAAGACAGTATTACACCCTGCTGGCGGTCCGGGTTCGGGTGCGTATGCGTTCGCGTAGGTGCTGGCCGCGTATCGGGCGTGTCGAGTGCCGCCTGTAGCCCTTCCCAAGAGATTACGTTGCCCGTATCACGGCTGGCCCGCTCTTTGGCCTGAGATTCTCTCTTGATTCCCTCGAATACATCATCACTGGACACTTCTACCTGTAATTCATCGGGCATTACATTGATCCTTCAACTTCTTCAACGTTATTGGATGTAATATGCGCCGGGGGTCCGTAATGTCCGTTGCCCTGATGCTGGAATGTGAAGTCCATCCCCGTATCCGGGTTCTGAACGGTAATTTCCGGTGCAAATTCGGGCTGTGTTACGTTGTGCGCCGCAAACTGGATATTCACAAGCTCGCTGGTGAGCCGCTTGACTTCTACGCGGTTGCCGAAGATCACCCACGCCAGCAGGAACAACTGTAACACCATCACTGTAACAAAGATCCACTCGCTGATCATTGCCACCTCCTTTCTTCTGCTGTGATTCTTTCTTCGATCATATGCTTTGCAACTTCAGTATCGAATGGGCTTCCCTCTTTGCCTTCTTCCTGCGTACTGTCCGACCGCTTCTTGATGTCAGCAATCGTAATCCCAAGAGCCTCCATCAAGTCGGCCTGCTCCTGTGTTACGAAGTCGCCCTTGCTGATTGTATCCAGAACCTTAAAAGCTGTTGCCCTGTCCAGCATAGCTCTCCCCTTTCGTTACGACCAAACAACTGTGTGCCACGAAAACTCCGGCACGATCTCGGGCATATCTATGAAGTCAGCGTATGCCGCATTGATTCTCCTGTCCAGCAATCTGACGGTAGCCATTGGGTCGAACTCGTTACCAGTAAAACTTTCACCCCCCACCTGACGGGGCGTAATGCCAAGATCTTCCAGTAGCTTCTTCTGTTCGTCTGTGACAGCATCGTTCTCTGTAATGCTGTCCATAATTTCTTTGGCCTTGCTGTAACTATAAGTCATTCCGGTATCTCCTGATGCTGAGGCGGATTTAACTTCTTGTCCAGAAACCTCTCAAGTCGATCTTCATTACTGCCGACCTCGGGAGCGTCTTTGATTGCGGTAGGCAAGTTCTGTGTAACCTCCTTGATCGCTTCCGCTTCGTGACGGTAAAGTTTGGGCAACAACCCGTCTTCTCGCCAATCGTCAACGATGTTCGCACACTGGACCATCTGTAACGCGATCATCCAACTGAAGACTAGATCGTCGTGCCCTCCGGCGATAGCTTCCCACCGGCCTTTAGGGTTTCTTGCAAAGATTTCCATCTGGTCGAGCAGGGCGTGGGATAGAATTTTAGCGTCACCGTTCCGTAGCAACTGTAACGCGTCATTACGGAGTATGCGTCTAGTACGTGTTGAAGTATTCCAACCAATCTTGTCCGTAGTTCGGTCATAGACTCTCCCGTCTAATACACATTGATAGTGCAGGTTCGGATAGTCGGCATTGTTCAGGAAGTAGATAGGAGTGAGGTCAGCCACATTCTCGACTCCGATGTAAGCGGTATTGTAATAGTAACCGAGTCTTTCGAGACAGTCACCGAACTCATCAGGGTCAAGTTTGCACTGGACTTCAGCGACCGTCTCGAAGGTGTCGCAGTCGATAACGTGGATGCACGAATCGTCGCCGTGTTCAAGCCCCTGTGCAGGATCTGCCCCAATCGCGTAACGGCTTCCCTTTTCAGGATGTTTGAAGATACGGATAATATCTTCGTCAACGGGAATCGCATCGTAATAATCCTCACTCTCAGTGGTTACGGGGCGGGTTGTTCCCTCCGGCAGAAACTTAACTTCCTCCACAGGAACACTTTTGTAACGGGTTCTCTCTTCAATGTCATAAAAAACAGGATCAATTCCCCTCTGCCTTTGTTCCGCGATAAGACTACGTGGAAAGGCCAGTTGCATCCCAACGGGAGTAAAGAGGCCGAGAACTCGAACATCCCGTTCGTCCTCTTCGTAACCGAGAATGATGTCTTCCTTTTCAGTATTCGGTATAATCCATTCAGGAACATCATAGAGTGTCCAGAAGTGAAAGGTAATGCCGCTCATCTGGTGACGCTTGGCGTAGAGGTCGGTCTGTATCCAGCTTATGCCAACCTTTGGGTTGTAGATGGGCGTAAACGTAATGAGTATTTTTCCACGTGGGCGACCACCCACCGGGGTAGTTCTTGCATAACATTCTTGATAAATCTCTTTGGGGGGTTCTTCGTCCAAGTGAATATTACGATACGTACCCTGAAAGGTATTCCGGCCCTGACTGCTAAATCTAAACTCAATCTGTGATCCATTTTTAAACGGAATACGATTGCCCTTCCACCCTTTCTCAACGGTATATTCCGCATAGTCGGTAAGATAGTCTTGAGGAATGAGATCATAGTAAGTAGCCTGACAGATAGCTTTGGATGCTTCTTCGGTGTCGGAAACGACCCACCACGGCTGAGGCTTGAAAGGCTTTACAGGGAGTTTCGTAACCGGGCCAATTCCGAGGCAGTCACAAATTACCTCTGCCGCCCCTGAATAAGTCTTCGAGCAACGATTCCCGGTAACAACCACTTTAATTGGCGAATCATCTTGATGGAACAGGATCGGTGAGGATTTGTGATTTCCATCTGTGAGCAGTTCACCATCAGTGCTAAAGGGCGAGTAAAGAAATATAGGATTAAATGGAATACGTTCAACTTGAGCCTGAACGTCACGTGGCATTCTTTCCAGAATTTTCGCGGCAATGTCCGGTGTCTCATTATAGATGTCCCAGTATTCAGCCATCAGCTTCGTTGCGCCAAGCTGTTCCAGTTCCCAGTCCCGTTGCGCCAGAGCTTCCCGCTCCGTGTTACGGTGCGGCTGTAGGAAAGAAGGGGTATCAATGAGCCGGTGTAACCACGGCTCTTGCTCAAGGCGTTCTGGGGAGTAGTTCAATATCGGGCCTCAGTCGGTTAATGAGAACGGAAGTGGTTACACGCCTGCCCTTCGGGATGCCCTTGAAGATAGTTGGCGCAACTTGATCCTTCAGGCATTGTAACGTAGGCGGGGCAGGCGGGTTGGCAATAATCTCAGCAAGACCCTTCATATAATCATCGGGCTTATTCAAAGTCTGCTCTCCCTTCGTGAACATCCCACAGCCATTCAAGAGAGGCTTCCGAGATACCGATTACGCCAGTGCGTTGCGAAGCCATCGGGTAGCCCTTCTTAAAGAAACCAGCCGGATCAATCTTGGCCCTAATAAAGAACTCTTTGATCACTCGTCGCATTGCTTCTTCCGGAACGGTCTCGCACATATTGAGTACCGCAGGGTTAATGTAATAAGCTGGCGGCTTTGAGTCTTCTTTGTAGATCGTGCAGAATGTCGCCATCACTTGCTCCAATCAATCTTGTCGTAGTTGCCACGGTAACGGGCATCGCCCTCTTCGTAATCCATTACCAGGTCAGTAGCAATCAATTCACCATCCCGAACGTGATATCTGTACCGCTTACTCTCTGTTGAAGTCTTCGGGGGATTCGGGCGGCCTTTCCCCTCCGAAGTATTGAGAATCGCCATCGTCAATGCCCTCCATTCCGTTTGCCTTCAAGATATCGTTACCGACCTGCCTCAGATATTGGTGGTCAGGCTCATCTTCCGGTTGCCAGTTCTCGGGACGTTCACCCATAAATACGTAGTAGGCGGTGTCAGATGATTTGTCCACACGAAACAGTCGGTAGGCACAGGCCGTGGGCAACATCCCTCGTAACATATCTGCATCAATCTGTTCCGGTTTGAATACCTGCTTGTCCATCCACTCCAAACTCGCAAGAGTTTTTCCACACCTGTTACCAGTAATAATAGTTCGATCCACAACGGGATTCGGTAGCCGCATAAACCTTGAACAGCCTTCCGGCATTGGCGGGATACTCGCGCCATCGTGGGGGCCGTTGATACAGACCATTTTCATTTCGGTTCTTCCCCTTTCACCGTAGTATCCTGTAACCTGATATGGATACCGCGACCGTTGGTATCCAGTTCCGTAATCACATCCACGGTAGCCATTGCCTGTTCAACGAGAACTTTCCGCATCGCCTCTTTGTATTGAGGAACCGACTTCGTGACAACCTCATCAACTATCCGGTTCATCTCTCCCAAGATCAGAAACTCAAGCCTCCCCCTCAAAGCCTCTGCCGCCTGAACTCCAAACATTGATGTTACTGCCATAACTGTAATTCTCCCGGTTACAGGTTACTGTCAACTTTATTGACACTTGATCTACGTTACTAATGTTACGATATTGTAATATTACACATAGTAAAATATCCCGCTGATGGGTGGGCGTCGATCAAGTAAGCCTGAAGGGGTTTGAACAGTTCCCCCAACATAAAGACTCTCGCTACGGAGCCGAAACGGTTCGCGTCTGGGAAGACATTCCCATTCAGGGTTAACCATTACACCCTACAGCTTCGGGGATAAGCCACGCTACCAGTAAAACATCCCGGGGTGATCTTGAATCCAGTATCCTGTGACGATCACCGGGGGGTGTAGATGCGTTTAAGAGTTAATGAGATTAAGCAACCAACCGCTGTAGACAATAACCTTCCAACACACAAGCCGACAGTAGCCATTCCAATCCAGTAGGGTATTGCCACTGACAGTTCCATCATAGTAACCCCCTGTAACGTTTTGTTACCATTTACTATTTACAGATTTTACGCGAGAGAGGTGGGACTCCAACCCCTCGCTCTCGTCAACCCTCGCTCGGCCCGCTCCCCACGGGGGGCTTCTCCCTAACCTCTTCTGCCCCAACCACTTGTGCCGGTTCTGTAACAACCTGTCGAGACTCGAATTCTTGCATTGCTCTTCCTGATTTGACCATTGCTGCAAGCTGTTCGGCCAGCCTTCCAGTCTGTAACGCATTCAGCAAACCGTTACTTGCTGTAACATCCTGCTTTTCAGTAGGTTGTGAAACATTGTTACCGATCATCCTGATCCAGATATCAAAGAAACGTGACGGGGAAGTATGTAACAGCTTAACAAGAGCTTTCTGGCCATCACCATTGGCTTCAAAAGTAGTCTGGAAGGCTTGTAACAATCTCTTCTGACTGTCAGCAGAAGTTGTTCGGGCGTAACGTAAATTTGTTCCCACGTCGTATCTACCTGCTTTATCCCTGACCACCACATTCTTATGACCTTCAGCTATCTCTTGATTTTCCATATCGTTCAAAGCTCCAGTTAGAATTCCCTTCCCACATAATATGTATATCGCTATGAATTGACAAGGGGAACTGCAAGCTACCACTGGTAAATAAACGCTAACTTAGTGAGCAATGTGTATAACATCACAAATTATTTACCATTTTAAACTATTGATATTATTACAGGTTACAAACTATTTGTTATACAGGTCTTGACAAATCTGTTATACGACTTAACTTCTGAACGAAGTTCAGAGTGTTCACCCACCACAACACGAGAGGAATGTGCAAGATGGCAACCACAGCAATCACGGTAACACGCAAAGCAGGTGAACTACTGATCGAAACACCTTTTAACAAAGCGTATCTTGGGGAGATACGTAACAAAGCAGATGCAAAGTGGGATAAGCTGAATACGGTATGGAGAATGCCAGATACGGCTTACAATCAGGAATGGATCAAAAATGCAATGCGGTCTTATTATTCAACGGAGATTGAAATTATGAGTGCCACAACCAAGGGAATGTGCAAGGTAGATGGATGTTACAAAGATGTTTCACGCAAAGAGCTTTGCCAGATGCATTACCAAAGAGAATACCGAGCAAAGAAGGAAGCAGAAGAGGCCGCCAAAGAAGCTTATGAAGAAGCTGAAATTACAGAAGAAGTCTACACTCCCGAGATTACAGAAGAAGCTCCTGAGGCCGTCACAGAAGCTCCCGCAACCACATCTACTGAATCTCCCAACCTAGGTGCATTGGGAGATATGATTAATGTGCTGATTGATCAGCGGATCGGTGACAAAGGACCAAGTGGTGGATCTGATATCCCCGATGAATGGAAGGAAAGGATTGAACGGATTGAGAAACAGAAAGCTCGTAAGATTAAAATCGAAATTGCAGGTGAAGTAAAAATCCCCGATGGTATTCAACACAAGATTTTTCCTGATATCCTGAGTTGGGTTGCCAATGGTCAGGCCGTTATGTTGGTTGGTCCTTCTGGATCTGGTAAAACTTGGATGTGCGAACAAATTGCAATGGTATTGGGATTACAGTTTTATTACACAGGTGCAATTTTACTCAAATATGAACTGTTGGGATATCAAGACGCTAACGGTAATTACATTAGATCTCCGTTACGTGATGCGTTCGAGTATGGCGGAGTGTTCTTGTGGGACGAAATAGATGCAAGCTCTCCCGATTGTCTGGTAGCTTTCAACGCCCTAATCGAATCTCAATTGGCCGCCTTCCCAGATGGTATGGTCAAACGCCATCCTGATTTTAAGCCTATGGGATCTGGTAACACATTTGGGTTGGGTGCAGATCGTGTTTATTGCGGCCGTAACAGATTAGACGGTAGCTCAATTCAGAGATTTGTAGTCGAAGAAATGGACTATGACCACGATATGGAGTTGGCAATCTGTCAGCCGCAAACAACGCAAGAGACAGAATGGATTGAGAACGTGTGGCGTTACAGAGCGGCCGCTGACAAGCTACACATCGAAGTTATTGTTTCACCACGTCAAAACTTGCAAGGTCTGTTAGGTATTCGTATCGGTAAAAAAGTTCGCGATCTGGAAAAATCCTGTATCTGGAAAGGACTCGCACAGGACCAAGTTACAAAGATCAAAAACGAGGCCGAAAATATCAAAATCAAAGCGGCCGAAAAAGCAGAAGCAAAGGAGGCGTTTTAATATGGACTACACACAATTTTCAACGTCAGATATTTTTAACACGTTTGGGGAATTTGTAGACTTTGCAGAAACAACAGATCCCGGCGACAAATGGACTGAAGACTCTTCAAGTGAAGAAGAAGGTGTTTCAAGCAAGCGTGTAACAACGCCTTGGTACGGATTAGGAACGTATCTTGACGCTAACGGTGGAGCTACATATCAGGAAGCTCTTGAGCTTTCACGTTACGGGTATCCTGACGGCCTGAACAAGTTACGCAACGTAGAGCTTGAGAACGCGGCGCGGTCGTACGTAGATGGTAATATGTGGCACTCTGACGTAATCGGTATGCGGCCGATAGTTCCTAACGTGTTGGCAGGTGTTCCAGATTCAATGCTAAATATGAGACTGGCAGAAACCTTAAAACCCGTTATTAAAATTTTCGCTTATGCTTGTGCCCATTGCGGGATGAAAGCAATTGAGTATGCAACTCACGGTGCGGCAATGGCGAGCTTGATTGACAGTATAGAATCACAAGGCGTTTCGGTAGAGCTTAACATTATTTTTGCAGTAGTTGGAAGTTACGGATCGGGAGAAACGCACTACTGCCAGATCAATATCAAAGAAAGCTCACAGCCTCTTGACCGTAACGCATTGGCAATGGCATTTATTCATCCGGCATTTTTCAGACGTTTTATTTTCAGGTGGATTGAAAATGATATCAGGTTTGAAGATTGCAGATCTGGTTACGGTTCACCGTTACGCAAAGAAGCAATTGATAAATTGAAACACGATCAAGACACGTTAGTGTTGCACCCATTGGATGACGATAATAAACGTGATTCATTCGATGAAAAGCTAACCACGTTTAAAGCCCGTTATGAAGACTTTAACAATAAGGCGCAAGTTACCGTATAACAATCACAAGCGGCCGTTGAAAGCCAGAGGCGGCCGTTTTAAACTGAAGGAAATGTGCAATGAACAACCCAACAGGAAAGTATATCGGCCGAAACGCAATCGACGTTGCATTATTGGATAAACTGATTATTAACACGCCAACACCGATACCAGAATTCAAGCCATTACCAGACCACATTTCAACCGTTACAACACGAACACGAACCGATCAGGATGGAAACAAATATCAGGTTGAAATTCACTGGCACAAAATAAAGGAAAATTCCAATGTCAGAACAAACAGAGCAATGCAATGTAAGATTGCCGGTGGGATTAATCAAGAAAATCAAAGCGGCCGCAAAGAAGCAGGAGGTAACAAAGTCTCAAGTTGTAATCAAAGTACTTGAAGATCATTTCAGACCTGACCTACTAGCACAAAGGGGCGAACGCGAACCGGTCCAGATCGTTTCCATCTACTGACCACAACCACAAAGGATGTGCAATGCGAACAAGCCAAAAATGTCAAGCTGATACGGTTTATTTGGTATGCGTGGTGTGGATTGCTCTGCTGGCCGTGTCTTGCTAGCATAGCAACCACAACCTACACCACAAACGCCCCCTTGAGAAGAGATTCAAGGGGGCGTTTTTAGACTTAATCAAGTTTGGGTGTATATTCCCGTAACGTTACAGATCGGCCGCTACAAGCCCCTTTACGGCCGTTTAAAGGCCAATAACGTTTCGATATACAACCTGAGTCGTAGATCTGGGAAAATCAGCCGCAAGATTGTAACATCCTGTAACGTGTAACAAGTTGTGCAACAAGCAGTTAGGCGGGATCTGGTGAAAATCGGGATTTTGGGGGGTATAGGGGTTTTGGGTTTGGGCGGCCCTTACGCTGATAAAAATTGCAGGATTTGAAAAGCACTTGGTCTGATAAAATTCACAGATTTTCAATCTTACCCAGCTTCTGATAAACCTCTTCTCCATCTTGATTGAATATCAGCTTTGTAACATCGGCCCGCTCGTAACCCAACACCTGCGCCGCCATACTATGCCCGCCGATGTCAGAGGGGAAAATCCATATCTCTTCATTGGGTAACTGGACGGCCCGCACCTCGTTGTAACGACTGCGCTCGATCATTGCCAGTAACTTCTTGTGGGATACCAGCCGCTCCATCTGCTCGAACATCCGTGATAAATGCTCACGCGAATATACCGGCTTCACTTTCGCTCCTTGTTCAGCCAGTAACTTTTGTTGTGCTGGTCTGTAACGGATTTCACACCAGCGTTGTAGCCCTGCTTGTATTGCTCCTTAAAGTAAAACTCGATCATCTGAACGCTTTCTTCCATCGTATCCACATCCAATGCTTTCTGCCAGCACCTCTCGGCTGATAAATAACTCAGGCTTCTCGGTGGTTCCTCACTCATACGCCATCGACCACTGGCAATGGAACTTCTGTTACCGGTTCCTCTACTGCCACTCGCACCAGCCCAACACTGGGCGACTCGAAAAACATCTGGGCGATACTTGCCATTGTCTCCTGAGCATCTTCCTCATCGGTACAGCGAAACAGTAACACGATACCACCTTGATGGACGGTCCCCCTGATACAAGGAGCCTTCCAGCCTTTATCGCCTTCCTTCTTGCCGCTGTTCTTTGCTCTGGAAATATGAATGTCACCAATCAGATCCAGATTAAACATTCGGGCTTCATCTGTCATTATCCACATATCGCTATTCTCCCGGTTAAACGGTTCTATAACCCCCCTCTACCTACCCCTCACCACTACGGTATAAACAAACCCATTAGCTAGATACCAAACCTAGCTACCCTCTACGTACCGTACCATCAGGATTACGCCTGATTCACCCTATCCGCGCACGAACTCGGAATCTCAGTCTCAGGGGGTGTTATTTAGTCTGTGGTTCAGTCTATGCCTATCGTAAAGAATGAACACTCCGCGAATATGCTTGCGGAGTAACGCAGACCGAACTAGAAACATTTTACAAATTTTATGATTCATATCACGATCCCAAAACAAGGCCATTCGGTTATCGGATGCCGGGGAGCCACAGGAAAGACTCGGACGTATAGACCTGTAAAAATTACAAAGCCGTCAGCGCAATTCCCTCATCAATAGAAACCTGTTATGCGCGTTACCACCTAACCCCGAAGGTGACGGCTATTAGCGATGTAGTATTGGTTACGTGTCTGGTATCAAAAGAAAAAGCTCCAATCGTTGCAGTCAGGGCGCGAGACCTTTTTGGGACGATTGGAGCCAGAGTGTTTCCGACTCAATGATAACAATGTTTTCGCGCTGTGACCACAACTATTTCAAGTATAGCACATATTAATTTAGATGTCAACCCCTTTTCGCTACCCCCTATATATGGTGTAGTTCGGAGTAATTCGGTATAATCCGGTATAACGCAGACTGCTTAGGGCTATAAAAGTAGGGGTATTCTTAAAGAAAGTTGAAAATAACCCTTGACATATGTCGTGACATTCGCTATACTTGAATCACAACACAGGAGAACACAATGGCAATCGAAAGAAAATGGTCACAGTCAGCAATAATGAGCTTCAGAGAAGATTTGGAAATGACACAGGAAGAGTTCGCCTTTGAAGTTGGCGTTTCAATCAGGACGCTCCAGCGATGGGAAAATGGAAAGTTTCTTCCTGACAGGTATTCTATTAATGAATTGAACAAGGCGTGGCGAAGGCATTTGAGAAGGACGGTGATAGCGTGAATAACATCTGCCTCCATACCGGTGATACAATCTATTTAGGCACAGGCATATCTTCAATTAATGAATACGATCTGGGCGCACCGCACCTTTGCCTGATGTGTGACGAAATTGTAATCTGTCACCCAAGAGCTTACGACTCAGCACCCGTATTACTTGAGTATGATGTAGAAGATGTTCCGTTAGTAATCGCCCACCTTACGGGCAGAGAGATACCTTACAAGGAGAGTGCAAAATGAACAGAGATCCCGAGAGAATGAGACTTGACAGGCAACCGGATATGGCGAGAGTTGCCGCAGTAGAGGAAGCGATATTAGAACTGATGATGCAGGAACTGAACCTTGTTGAAGTTAAGTTGATGCTTGCTCATCTTAACGACAAGATCCAAGAGGCGTGTGACGCTATCGGGCTTGATGTTGAGCTTACGAAACTGGAAAACGTAGACGGTTACATCGCAAAGGTTGAGATCTCACCGGAATGTTACAAGAGGGCAGAAGAGTTTCGGGATGCGATTACAAAAGCCTCGAAAGAAGAAGTCCCGCTATCCGAAATGGACAAGCGTATCGCTCAAGCAATGGCAACACTGGAAGATATGTCTAGGAAAGGTGGCTTTGACTATGGCTCAAAAAACTACCTTAACTGAAACCTACGATGATATCAACAGCGTGGAAGTTACACGCGATTCCAAAGGGGCGTTCAAATATACTATCAAATGGTATTTCGACCCCGAGAACACAGATGAAGCAATTGACAAAATCGACTACATCTATAGCAAGCTCGTTGAGAAATTTGAACCGGGAGAAAAAGAATGAAATGCTCAATCTGTCAACTCGAAATCGAAGCTGAAGCAATCAGTGGATGGGACAAGGGCCACAATGCACAACCAGTAAACGATGGCCGCTGTTGCACATCCTGTAACGATAATATTGTTATCCCGGCCCGAATCAATCAGCACGTTACACGCAACCGGGAACCGGAGAAAGTTAAAGTTACGGTCAAGTGAGTGTTGTCAAGGGGAGTAGCACGAACTTGACTTCAGGAGAGGGGATGCGCGAATGCCTATCGGGGGAGAAAGGTAAATAGCGTTCCCCTCTCTGTAAAACTTCATCCCGCCGGGGCGTTCGCTGAGAGAGATCCCACCGACCTCCTAACTCAGCACCCGTCTTGCACCGGGCCTTGCGCTCCGGTGGGCATCTTCGCAAGGGAGAACTACAATGAAACTTTATGTTACAGGATGCGCCAGAACGGGAACGACACTGTTGGGCAGGTTGTTTTATGCCTTTGAAGATGTTACGGTGATTGATCCCGAGATAGATATTGGCAGTTTCTCCAATGCTTCAGGTATTTCAACTCCGCATTACTCCGGTAAAAGATCAGTCGGAACCGTCTTCAGCAACCTCCTTTCTGTCAATGCAATCGGTCAGCAGTTACATATCATAGAGTCGCAGGATATCAAGGTTATCAATATCGTGCGTGATGGCCGCGATGTCTGTTACAGGCCCGAGAAAGGGACCGTATGCCGCCCTGAGCGGTGGCTGGAATCAATGGAGCAACAGGAGAAGTATAAAGATTATATCGCCTATACAGTCTTCTATGAGGATTTGTTTACGAGGGCAGATATAGTTCAGGGTGGGATAGAGAGACTTTTTGATTTAACCGTAATAAGTAACTGGTCTAAATACCCCGACTTCGTTCCTGATTCAGCCTTTGAAACACAGTCCACTCAGGGGTTGCCGAGTTACGGCCGCAGGAAGCTTGAACTATCCCGGCACGATCCCGATGCGTGGACCGACTGGCTAGATATGAGCCAGATGAAAGACCAGAACACTTACGAGAAGATGCTGAATTGGATCGAGCGTTACGAGAAACGAGAGATATCGTAATGGCCGATAAAAATAAGCTGACCCCAAGCGAAAAGTTTATTCTTGATTGGCAGTTTCAGGAAGTCAAGATGGGAGATTTCAGGTACGCACTGGTTGGATGTATTGCCAGAGCAGATCACATAAACATCGAGCGGTTACGCAAAGGGTTTCCCGCTGAGGTATCGGGATACGAGCGTTACGCCAATGAAGAAGGGTGGTGGCAGAACGTAGTCGAGAAAGCAAAGAGGCTGAAAGAGTTACATCCAGACGCAGTAGGATAACACCGCGCCACAGAGCGCAACCAAACCGCCGCAAGGCAAAGGAGAGCCTACAATGGCTAAGATGGATATGAAGAAAGGCCCGAAGAAAGAGTATGTGAATCATCCTACCGGGACGTTTGAAGGTTACATCCGTGAAGTGGTAAAAGACAGCACCAAAGAATATCCAAACGATGACGGAACGGTTACGATTGCTGAACGCCGCCGCTGGTTGGTTGAAAACTGTGACGGCAAGGCCGAGTTCACAATGGAAAAAGATGGGCAAGACGTAACACTCACCCACCGCGTCAGAACAGCCCCGCTTAACTTCTACATCAACCCTGATGGTAGTTACAGAATCCCCGGCGACAAGTCAGCGTTACACGATTACTACACCACAGCACTCGGCGAAGTTCCCGACTGGGAGAACTTTGACGATGAGACCGTGTTGGGCATTCACCTTATCTATCAGATTATCCACGTTCCGGGAACTGATAAAGACGGTGATCCGGTAACATATGCTAACATCAAGTCTATTATGAAGTCGCAGAATACTGTTGTAGAGTCCGATGTTACAACACAGGCTCAACGAGCCGAGTTTGAAGAGAACGAAGATACGAGTTTTGACCACGGGGCGAATAAGCCAAAACCGGAAGCACAAGAAGCCCCGCAACACGATCAGGGTAACAGAGAAGCTCCCGTTAATGGCGAAACTAAAAAGTTCCAGCTTGGAGCCGCGTTACAGTGGATCACTCACCTTGAGTTGAAGGGCGTTTATGCCGTGGCGCAGGGACACAGCTACAGGGCTTATACTGAAGGTGCTGAACTGGAAGACCTGAAAGCCTTCAATGAGAAGTGTGCTAAAGACTGTGCCGACGCGAATATGCCAGCCCCAACTCCGCATCCACTTTCAACTGCGGGGGATGATCTGCCGCTATGACACAAAACGAAGCGATACTTGGCCGCCTGAAAGAAGGCAAGAGTGTTACGCAGATGGGAGCGTTACAGGCATACGGATGTTTCCGGCTTGCCGCCAGAATCAATGAACTTCGCAAGCAGGGTCATTTGATTAAGACCCTTCTCGTAAAAGCCCCGAACGGAAGAAGTTACGCACGTTACCGGCTATGATTGGTGACGATATCATCGACAAGTGCTTGGACTCTATCGAAGCCCTGATGCGCGATGAGTATAAGATTCGGCCGCTTGGTCGTGGTCGTTACAAGGTTATCAAGCCGGATGGTAAAAGTTACAATACCTTCCCGGCTGGTAACTCTTGTGATTGCCCTGCTTCCAGAATGTGCAAACACATTTTCGCCTGTAGCGTATTGGAGACATTACTTGAAGAATAAACAGTCACAATACAATTTCAACATTCCTTTCAGGCTTCCTACGCTGAATGAGTATATGAACGTGGAGCGGGGCAACAGATATAAAGCCGCCGCTTGGAAGCGCGAAACAGAAGATAAAATATTTTACACTTGTTTCGCTGGCAACAAAGTCCCTGTAACATTTGTAACGCCTGTAACAATATCATTCTGGTGGCATCTGAAAGATCGTAGACTTGATTGGGACAATGTGATGTTCGGACAGAAGTTCATTCTCGACTCGCTTGTAGGTCACAAAATTATTCCCAATGATGGTCAGAAGTGGATTCCGAAACCGCCCCTTCACGATGGAATCGTTGATGGAACTGAATCTGTCACTGTGGAGATAACCGAATGTCTGCTATAGCCCTGAAACAGTCACAGAGCCTCAAGGACACGCTATTGCTTCTCCCGTTGAATAAGTTACTGCCTGAACTGATCGAGATCACAGAGGGCGCAGACAAGCCGGGAAAGATAGGGCTAGGGCTTACGATGTGGGCGGGGCTACCAGATGAGCGAACGACCTACTCTTGGATCGGAATGCTTTGTAAAAGATACTCACTTGAATCGTTACGAGAAACCGCGCTTGGGATATTACTCACCGGCACAACAGTAAAAGACTTTGATGATTCGCCGCGTCATATGAGGGCGTGGGTAACAGCCACAGTCAAAGGTAAATACGAGAACCCCGTTACAGAAGATAACGGGGTTTTGTCGTTAGAAAGGTTTAGCATAAATGGCTAACAAAGACCCTGACAAGGACCGTTACACAGAGAAGTTTGAAGAAAGGCTACCGCACCATATCAAAGTTCGCATTGCCGAGACAAGAGCAGAGTGGAAGCGGATAGAAAGATATATGCGCGTTGTTCACCCGAGAATAATGGAAGATATTTACCAACTGGTTGCCAAAGCCAACAGCAACGCCAGAAAGTTCAATGATGATAAGGCAGGAAGGCGTAGGCCGGACAGCGATAAGCTCAGAGAGAGAGCGAAACGCCTGAGAGCGGCAAGAAAGAGCAAGAGCGGTTACGACAAGTTACAGAAAGATCTCGCTACATTACCCAAAGACAAAGTGGAGAGCTATCATTTATGAATGGTGATCAATTTCAGGTTGGCATTGATATGCTGGTAGCGGCCACCCGGCCCTACCGCTGGAATAACGATTCACAGAACATCTACTGGAAAGTGTTTAACAGGGTAGATGCTGAGATCTGGATGAATGCGTGTAACAGGTTGGTGACAACGGTAGACGAAATGCCGACGATACCAGTCCTGAACAAAGAGATTGGCCCACAGAGAAAGTATTACGAAGACTGCGAGCATTGTGACAAGGGCCGTGTTCGCTTTGCCGTATATAACGAGAAAAAACAGGTAGAGTATGATTGTAAGTTTTGTGCCTGTAACCACTGTGCGGCGGGAGAAGAACAGGCCGAGAGGTTAGTTCGGCTGGCGAAGAGGGCCGCCAGAGACAGCGGTTCGTTACCGCGTTACACTATGCCCGAGGAATTTATGTGGGATGCAGTAAGTTTACGCTTTAAGACCGTTCCGATTATCGAGCCGGAACCTACCGATAGATTTAGCAGAAGAATAGCACAGAAGCCGACCACCAACAGGGCGAGGGAAACGAAACAGGCTTTTGATGCTTTAATGAAAGGATAAGTGCAATGGACGCATTAGTAGAGGAAATCTTAGAGGAAATCAGGGAAAAGATTCTTAACGATGAAGGAACACACGAAGAACAGGTATTAATCGACCACATCGCCACGCTCACCGAGCAGTTGGCGGACGCTAACAGTTCGGCCATACTGATACGAATGACCAGGCGTATAGAGTTACAGAAAGAGCAGTTGGCAGAGGCGCAAGAGCAGATCGTGATAGTCAAGATAGTTGCAGAAGAAGCACAGGCCGAGCGTGACCGTCTGAAGGTCGTAATATCGGAATTGCAAGCGTCCAATGCTGGCATACGCGACGAGAAGCTACGCATCGCAGAGCTTGAGGCTGAGAACGCAGACTGCAAGAGGGATGTCCGTGAGTGGAAAGCCTCTTGTGAGCAGTATGATCGGGCCGGAAAGACATTGGTAGCCACAGCAGAGCGCGTAGAGTCGCAACTCGCTACCGCTGTGGAGGGGCTGAAGAAGGCGCGGCACTTGTGCTTGCTGGATGCTATGTCCAAGAGAACCATTTTGGGAGTTTTACGTGACACCCTCTCGCAGATCGAGCAGACACCATCAGCGGCCATAGAACTTTACGATGAAGCCTGTGGCACACAGCAGATGAAGCCATCAGCGGCCACCGATCCAGCCATTAGCGCAGAGGCCAGTGAGAAGATTCTGACAGAGGAAGAGGGTAAGGTGTTTATGGAGCAACATAGAAAATTACGTGGCGATGAGCCAGAGGGGGAGTGATGGGGAATGAACAATTCTTTCGGGAGCAATGTTCTGAGCAAAAGAAGCTGATCGCCCGATACCGGAAGGCGTTGGAGAAGTGTAAAAGGCTGGCACAGATGGGACTGTATAACGAGAAGATGCCAGAACAGGCATTGAAAGATATTGAGGTAGAAATGTCCGATGCACTTGCCGAGCAACCAGAGGGGGAGTGATGACTAAGTTTTATCAGGGAAGCGAGAGTGGCGAAGCGACAATGGAACGAATGCACAAAGAGTGGGACGATAAGCAGAAAGCCGAGATCGAGCGATACCGCGAGGCGTTGACGATCGTGTATATTTTGGCAGATGGATATGGATACAACAGGATTGCAGACATATGCGAAGACGCCCTTGCCGAGCAAACAGAGGAGAGGGTGTGATAATTAAACTGTCAGAATCCACTGTCCATTTTGTAACAAAGGTTGCTTGTAACAGGATTGTCGAAAACATATTCAAGGATTACAGCGACCGAGCCGGAAGGGATTCTTTTGATAGTCACATCTATGGATTTGCGGGAGAAGTTGCGGTTGCTCTTGCTCTGGACATTGACCCGAAGACGTTACTGAAAACCAGATGGGGCGATCCCGATATGCCAGATATCGAAGTCAGGTATAGTAACTTGGGTTTGGATTTGCGAATCAAGAAAGAAGACAAGGCCAAATCCGGCATTGCTGTAACTGGGGATTTCAGAAACGGCTTTACTATTTTGGGATGGATTCCAGTTGACAGAGCTAGAAGAGACTACCCCCACAAGATAATAACTACCTATTACGGAACAATGCCGGGGCATTATGTTCCCGTAGAAGATCTGCACGACTTTGAGTATTTTGCAGAGCTTTACAAAAAGAAGGCAACAGTATGAGCCGTGACGAAATCAAGAATGCTTACCTGAAGATTTTTGCCAAGATTGATCTTTGTAACCAGCAAGAAGCCGATGGAGACAAGTTCGCCGCCATCGGCTCTATGAAGATTGTTACAGATTCAGTAGAGTATGTTACATCGCAGAGCGACCCGCAAACGCTACAGCAAGTTTACGATCTCGCCGAAAAAGAGTATTACTGATCGAACCTGAATTTCTGGTCCAGCCTGTCAGGGTGAATGCCCAACCTCTCCAGAATGTTCTTGCTCTCTTCGTTTGTAACTCTGGACGCTTTATAAATCAGGGCTTCAGGGTCCGACATCAACGCCATTCTCGCCGCGTCCGCATAGGTCGCAGTCTGAAACCACAGGTTTCTGTCTGTGATATTTTTATGTAACGGTTTCAGCCAGTCTTCCTCAAAGCCCTTCACTGTGTTCTTCCACGCTCGCGTTCCTTTTCCCAACCCGCCAAAGATACCACTGGCTATTCTCGGTGACATCAACGGTAACATCGCCATCATCTTCGCACTTGCCAGCCCGAAAGCGAAAGCTCCCACACCAGCACTTCTCGCAACAAGTCCTTTTGGTTTATATTGCTGTGACATCATTCCTGTAATAGTCGATTCCAGATCCACGCCCACGCGCTCGCTCATCGCCGCCATCAGCTTTGTCTTGTCGGCGGCCGTAAAGTCGGCATCGCTGAAGATGCTTTTCATCTTGTTTAATGCCGCCTGTGCTGACTTGATGTTACCGCGAGCGTCCTGCTTCAGTGAAAATACATCTTCCGTCTTTTCGTAAACAGCCCTCTTGCTCTCGTAGGCTTTCATTGTCTTATCGTAATTATCTACCTTGTCGCCAAGCTCTTTCCTGATTGCGCCGAACAGCCTCAGCTTGATAGCGTCAGCCTGAGAAGTGTTGATCTGCGCGTTCTCTTTTATCGACATCCAGATAGCTTGTTTGATATTATCTACGTTACGGATCGTGTTGTCACCAGCCAGAGCCTGTTCAAACATATATCCCATCAGGGCAGAGAGCGAACTTTGTTCGGCCTTTGCAAGCTGGAACGGGTGTGCCGATCCTTTTACCGGTAACATACTGACTTCGTAATCGCCGGGAACGTAACCGCCGCCTCTAGGCTTCCCTTTTCTCTTGCCTTTGGTAAAGTTACCTCCCGGACCCACCATCTTGATATCTTGAGCTATGACAGGTTCGATATTGAAATCTTTTGATATTTCATCCAGCGTTTCGTTCAGAACTTTTGGAATATCGAGAGGTATATCAGGGTCTTTGAGTTTCAGCGTTCCCAGATTGGCCTGATATTCTATCTTGGCCTCATCCAGTAACTTCGCCTGAGACTCAAGGAAAAGCTCGATGATATCGCTTGGCTCACGCGATCCTATCCGGGCTTCTACCAGATTGGCGTAACGCGTTTCACTGTGCTTCGCCGCGTGATACGTGTTGGTAAACAGCTTTGCGTTGTTACCGGATGCAAAGTCGGTAGCTATTGCCAGTCCACCAACACCGACATTCTCAAGCAAGTCCTTCATACGCTGATACTGTGCGCCCAGCTTCAGTGCGTCAGCCACGGTAGTAAGGCCGCTTTTTACCACGCGATCTGCAAGCATCAGTGGAGTGGTCAGCCCCTTGAATCTCGCTACTCCTGTTCCTACTTCTGCGGCAAACAGAGCAGACTTGAACGGGTTCTCTACAATGTGCTTGCGGGGGTTGCTGGCTATCGTTCCCATCTGCTGAACCATAGACTCGGGCATCTGTCGTAACAGGCTTTCTCGGCTCGGGTCGAGTGCTGGCGGTAACGTCAGGGGATTCATCAGACTGGTCGCTGTCTCAAGAGCCTCTTTCGCCAAGTGCGGAGCCAGTTCGGGCAAGTCTTCAACCCAGCCCTTTTTCCACTCTTGGTAGTCCGGCCCCCAGTTAGCGACCATCGCATTCCAGTCACCCTTCAACTCTTCTATGGAATGCGGTAACTGATTGTCCGATACGCGCACCTTTTTATCTTCGCTGAAAGAGCCTTCGTCTTCAATGCCAAGATCGTGACTCTCCACGTTAGCCCGGGCTTTTTCGAGCTTCTTTTCCTGCGCGGCAGTAAGTGTTGTTGCCATCTATTGACCCCTCTGCGCTTGTAGTCTGTCGACTGCTCGTAACGCCGCGACAACCGGCGGTTGCCTGTTTGCCATTTCCAGTAACGCGTCAACATTACCAGCCGCTTCCAGCCTGCTTACCTGCGAGAAAGTTTCGGGAATATCGGCCGAACTGTTATATAACTGCCAGTCCATATCAGCATCGGGGCCAGCCAGCATCATTTCAACACGTAGAACATCAGCATCGTAAACCTGCTGTTGCATTGTGCCGAGGTTGTCGTTTTCGTCTGCAAGTATCAACCTTTCGGCTCCAAGGGCTTTGTCGGTTTCTGTTTTTACCTGCTTACGCCTCAGCCGTAACATCCGGTCAGCGAGCCGCACCATTTCTTTGTGCAACTTTGGCGGGATTACAACCTGCTTTTGCCCAAGTGACTCAGCCCTTATTACAAACGCATCATACCGATCTTTTAGGCTCGCCGCCATCTGGTTTAATCTTACGTCACCCTCACGCACCACCGCATCATCAACTGTGCGCTGGAACAACTGTAACACGGTAACATCGACAAGTCCTTGATTACCGGTTGTCTTTGCGTGCATCGCCGCATCAAAGATTGCGTTGGCAGAGCGTTCCGCTTCAGGATGTTCTTTAATTGTCTGGACGCTGTTCAATACAGCTTGGAATCTGTCAGCCTGATCACCCTTGAACCTCTGCTGGTCCATCAGTAGACGCTGATACCCTTCGCCAGTGATAACCTGCTTGGTTACGATCTTGCCGCCTTCCATCGAACGCTGTAACAGATACGGACTGCCGGGAACGGTTACAAACTCTTTGTCCGGCATCAGCCTGTCAGGAACAAGAATACTGTTCGGCCCGTCCGTGAGCTTCTTGTAGATCACATCGCCGTGGACCTCTTCTGCGCTTCCGGTGGACTTCGACCACTCGCCATTCGACCACAGGTGCATACCGTCAACGGTCTTTACGTGTTCCAGTATCTTTTCGTGAACAAGCTGTGTATCTCCGGTGTCCATATCCAGAATCATCAGCTTGTTACCGTCTTCGATCAGTTGCTTGCGACCATCTTTGTTGGTAGCGTTCCAGTATTCTATCTCGGCTTTGTAGTTTGCCTGATTCAGCTTGGCAAGCTCCATCGCATTCTCAAAGTCCTGTTGCTTAAGAGACTGCTTGGCCTCACGCTTCAGCCTCTTGCCTTTGTTCTGCCCGATCTGTGATGCGAGAATAGCTTGTAACGGGGCATTGTCACCCCTTGCGGCCGCTACTCCGGATACTACGATACCCGCTGTTCGCAGGAACTTCTGAAAAGTAGATTTCTCTTCTTCGGTTTCCTCTTCGCCGCTGAAGTCCGGGGCTTCTGGAACTGTCCCGCTTGGCGGCTCCGGGATGCCGCCTTCTTCTGCCACGGGCTTTGTAACAGGTTGCGCTTCCTCTGTAACGGGAGGCACTTCAAGCTCCGGGGTTTGATTTGCCAAACTAGCCTGAATTGATCCCGGCATATTTTCTAGTCTCTTTGGCACTCTTGGGTTCGTTCTCTGGTCAACCCCTTCAAGTTCCATACTTTCCGGTATAAAATCTCTATGACTCCCCGGCAATGCCCTTGATCTTCTTCCTTCTGATTCTTGGTGGACTTCTTCGTCAAAATCAAAACCTGTATTAAAAGGGCCGCCCTCTTCGCTATGGGTGCTTCTGCCAAGTGGCACAGAATCAAGATCGGAGTCTTTTATTGCCTGCCTGTTATCCGCGTCAAAATTCTGAACGACCTCTTTAGGTGTAATTAATTCTGTAATAGAATCGGGAAGCCCGCCACGCACATTAGGCATATCCTGATGTGTTGGCCTCTTTGGTAAATTCGGCAGATCGGGAAACCTGTCAATGATACCTTTTCTGGCCGGAACAGGAACGCCCGCCATCAGAACATCAAGCTCCGCCTCTTCTGCCGGAGTGATCTCACCGCGATCTGTAACACCTGTAGCGAGAGCTTTCCACTTGTCTTCTGCCGTAAGCATCAGGTTACGTGCCGGGGGTTGTATTGGCAACCCCGGCCGCCGATTGGGAATCAGTTGCGAAAGATCAATAGGATCGACTGCCATTAGCCGTTACCTCCCCCAAACAAGTCGGGATTCGTAAGCATACCGAATAAATTATTATCGCTGGTATTTCTGTTAGCCTGCGCCGTGTTCTGCTGGTTAGCGATGTTACCGAAGATGCTTGCCGCCTGATTACCTGCATTGGCTGGCGGTGCTTGGCCTGATAAAAATGACAGTGCTAGATTCAGGCCATTATCACTAAATCCTGTGCGTGATGCTTCTACGGCGTTATTAAATGCTGTCTCATCAATGAACCTCTGTAACGCATTTGAACTAGCCTGATCTTGCATTGCCACGTTCTGCGCGAAGTTGCCTTGTGACTGCGAGAGAGCCTGACCGAGATTCTGGTTGATACCCTGATTGAAGCCCTGCAAATCTCCTAGCCTGTTACGTCTGGTAGCTTCCGAGCTACGCGCTCGTTCCAGCCCGAAATTAATACGCGCATCGGCTTGAGTGTCAAGAACGCCTGATTCAAAGTCTTGCAAGTTCTCTTTAAAGATACCCTGATCCAACTTGTTTGTAACGGCAAACTGATTGAGCAGTCTCTCGCGTCCCTCTTCGGCCTGTCGGTCTATCTGGCCCATTATGTCAGCAAGGATAGAGCCTTCGCCAGAAGCAAACGGGTCTTCGGAGCCTATCGCATTAGTAAGCTCTTTCCCGAGCAAGTCCTGTGCGCCAGTGTTACCGAGTAACTGATCTGTAAGAGCATTACGGAACAGGCTACGATCATCTGTGATCGGACTTTCGCTAAAGTCAGGCGGTGTAAATGTCTTGGTTCCGCCAGCGGGCGTTGCGGGGCCTCCTTCTGTGCCAGTTGGGACATCGGCAAAGTTATTAACTCGCCCTTCTGCGTCTGTTACTGCCTGATTTATAACAGGGGCAAAAGGATTTCCCGGTGAGCCTTGACCGATATTAGGTGTAGCTTCAGGCGGTAACTGCCGGGGAATAAAGTCAAAGCCAAATATTTGATTAATCAAACGAGCTTGAGAGTCAAGCTGGCCGCCGGGGGCAAGGTTTACATCGGGACCGGAAAACCGATCCGTAATACCGAACAGGTCATTGAAGAAATCATCTATCCCGCCACTACTGGCAAGATTGTTGGCCGCTCCCGTAAACTGATCAAGGCCATTGATATTGATCCCGCCACTCAATGCGTCTGCAAGGCCCGATCCAAAGTTCTGGCCGAGTCCACCACCTTGAACAAGCTCCAAAAGTTCAGGAGAAAGACCCACGTTACCGGGACCGTTACCGAATCCTGCAAAGCCAAGTTCTCCCGGCCCTTGGCCGAATCCTGCAAAGCCAAGTTCTCCCGGGCCTTGCCCGAAGCCTTCAAAGCCGAGACTGCCGGGACCAGCACCGAAACCAACAAACCCCAAATTCCCCGGGCCAGAACCAAAGCCTTCAAAACCTACATTTCCCGGACCGCTACCAAAGCCTTCAAAACCGAGACTTCCCGGCCCAGAGCCAAAGCCCGCAAAGCCAAGTTCTCCCGGTCCTTGACCAAAACCTTCAAAACCTACATTTCCCGGTCCTTGACCAAAACCTTCAAATCTTAGCGTAGGATTATCACCGAAACCTTCAAAACCGAGACTTCCCGGTCCTTCACCGAAACCTTCAAAGCCTACATTTCCGGGGCCGTTACCAAAACCTTCAAATCTTAGCATAGGATCATCACCGAATCCTACAAAGCCTAACTGTCCGGGCGTTCCGGGTGTTGTCTCCCCACCGGTGGGGCCGGGGTCGGGAGAAAGATTAGTGTCTGGTCCTCCGCTACCAAAGTTACGAATACCGTTCTGTAACCCGCCGTCACTAAACCTGTTACCACCGCTGCCAGCGAGCGGGTTGAATGGGTCGAAGCCCTGCCCAAAGTTTATCAAATCTTGAGGGCTTCCGCCCTGTCCCGGCGTTGCGTTACGGGGAAAAAACTTTTGCGGATCGATTACAAGACTGCGTGGCGCCCCGCCGCCGGAAGGAGAGCTAGTATCAAAAGGCGTAAACGCAAAGCCGGGACGATCTCCGAACTGAGGATCGCCAATTCCACCGTGACGGTCTGCCAGCGTCCGATAGTCACCGCCTGACAGCAGATCCGGGTTTGCAAACACGTCATTGATACGCTGATTCGAGAAGCCGTTACGCATCATAATGTCGAACTTCTGAGAGTCCGTAGGAGCGAAAGGAAGTGGCGGCATAGTCGTTTATCCGAGTGCGGGTTTGCCTGCTATCTGCGGCGGGATTTGCTGGTTTTCTGGGCTTCTCTCGGCTCTCCCGCCCAAAAATGAAGCGGGGTCAATGGCCTGTGTAGGAGCTACCGTATTCTGAAGGGCAGACTTGATAGTTTGTCCTCCTGTAATATCAGAGATCGGTAACTCTTGCCCCGTCCTCTCTGCCAGCTTCACGGCAAGAGAGCTTCTAAAGGGGTTCATTGTCTGCTGATCATTTTCCATCTGCTTCAGCGAAGCCTCGCCGATACGCTTCTGAATATCTATGATACCGGGATCAACGCCATCATTTCCACCTCCACCGAAAATGCTTGTAATCCCCTTAAATATAGCTACTGCGGCGGCCGCATCATCGACTCCAAAAGGCATAGCTTACTCCTGAATGTTAAATTCCAGTTCTTCCTCTGGTTCCGGCTTGCTCTCAGGAGCCTGTGGCGGCTCCGTAACGGGACTTTCTTCTACTTTCGGCTCTGGATGTGCTTTCCCATTTTGAGCCGGTTTCCGAGTCACCCTCGACGTTATATCCATCATATCCTCGATAAAGCTCCGGCAATGGTTCCTCTGGGCCTTCAAAGCAACCACAATCTGCGCTCTGAGAGCGTCTATGCTCTCGGCTTCCAACGTTTCGTTACCGTGTTCAATGTTAGACTCGATCAGTTCAGCGACATAGATACGCTTCTGCAAGTCCGCTACCTGAACGAGTGTTGCATTTACCTGTATGTTGAATCTCTTGAACTGCTCGATCTGCTCTAGGTCTGTAACGGGTAGGTTCACGGCATCTGCCTCCTGAAAACTCGGATTCTCTCCGCCATCGCGACACGTTCTGCCGCATCATACGAAACTTCACAGTAAACCTTTGTTTCTGAGCTTGTCGCGTCTTTTACTCTTAAAATCAACCATCCCAAAGTATTTGTATCTGTCTCATCCAGCGTTACCGTGTAATCTCCATCTGATATCTCAGTAAACGTTCCTAAACTGGGGGCGGCGTAGGCGGCTCCGTTCTTGGTAATCTCTACCGTGGGGGCTGTTAGTCCCGTAAGTAACGTTCCCGCTAGATCGACTATTGTAACAGGAACTTTCTGCGTGTCTTTGGCTATTTGCAAGAAAAACATTAATCAGTCACTGTTAAAATAGCAATCTCACCATTGATAATAGTATTGCTATCACTAACCTCATCAATTCTAAGCACCACATCAGAACTCGCAGGTATAGTTTCAGGCGCGATCCACGGTAGCGTAGTCCCGCCCGTATTTAAATCCAACAGCCGTTTTGCGTTGTAACCATTCATCCCCGGCTCCCTCACTCGAAATGATCCCCTAGCACTACCAGCCGCTCCACTAGCACGAATAATACCTAGCCGCGCCCACATATACGCGGTCTCGCCAGCAGGAACCGTCCACGCGCATATTTGTGTCTGTCCAGCACCGGCGGGAAGTACGGCAAATATATTCGCTGTGGTAGTTTTATGTCTGGCTGTAATCGTGCCAACATTCGATCCTACTGAACCATACGTCTCACCTATAACACGATTAACCCGATACCAAGTATCAGCACTGTCTACGCCATTTTGACCGTTGAGCGTGATGCCTGTTTCTTGTGTATAAGCAGTTGAAGAACTAGTCCTAAGTCCTTCAATCGTGCAAGTAAGCATCCCGGTTGCACCAGCATCACCATCCTCGTCATCGCTGGAAAATAATTCTATCGTTTCTGGTGTAGCTTCATAGGGCTGGCCAGTATACAGCCCACCACCGTGCCATACGTCCTCTGGGTCAGTGTTAGTGTCAATGTTATCGTTCCGGCCATACTTGACCTTGACGGAAGAAAAATCAGACAAATTCCCACGCACAGCTTCCAGCCAGAAGTTCTCGGGAGTAGTCTTGATTGTATTCTCGACATCTACAGCTACCGTTCCATCCGTATCAGTCTTGAGTATCTGAAGGTTTCCAGAACCGTCCAGACCCAAGACGATAATACCTTTTTGCGTTGAATACGCATCGCCATCATCAACAGGCGTTGCTCCCGCTCCCAATCCCGGAATCAGCATAGCTTATAGTTGTCCTGTTCCAGAGGATTTGGGCATTGGTATGTAATAGCAACACGCAAGGTCTACTGTGCCGGTCAGATTCACGTAAAACCCGTTGGGGCAGTAAATACCGTGAGGTCCATACCAAGACCTGTCAGCCTGAACTTCATCGCTACAGCCAACACAATCTATACCATTGGCCTGAGTAGCGGCATCGCCCTTAAAGACCTGTATGGAAGCATCGCCGCCCAAGTCCTGTAGCGTAGCCCCAAAATAGTAACAGGGGCTGGCCGTTACCTGCTGATCGCCGCCTGTGTCGAGTTCTGCAACCGTAACTGCTGGCATAACATTCTCCTATTCGTCAAGCTCAAAGTGCGGAGCGTCGAAAAACTTCGTATCCTTCGTGTAAAAATCTCCATTCCAGTCGCCGCCCCACCTGATCTTGAGGCCCATCATTTCTGCAATACCCTTGACGTAACCGGCGAAGAGAGCAAACCTTTCTCCGTCTTCCCAGTCAACGGGATACGGAACCACATCTGCCGCGAGTGACACCACCGCATTATGCTTTCCGCTGGGATAGCGAACTTTGCTCTGCTCTGAATCGAACAGGAAATTTTGCCTCTCTTCTCCACGGTGTCCCTCGATCACGCTACAGTCAAATTGTTCTACTACTTTACGAAACAGTCTTTGCAACCTGATGTCGCAGGTGCTTAGGTTGGTGTTACTTTTCTGTCCGAATGATGGCATTAATTATTGTACCGAGCTACGTTTGGCGATGGCTACTTTCAGATGCGTAACTTCTGCTGACAGGTCTTTAATAGCTGTCTTTAGTTCAATGATGTCTTCGGGAGAAAGCCAGCTTTCCATTATCTTGTCCTGTGTGGTTTCTAGTTCTGTTATCCGATGTTCCATCACCTGAGCATTTGCGTAGAAAGACATTACGACAATGAATAACGGAACAAGAATCTCAGCCCACTTTTTCATTTTCCCTCCCAATGCTTCAGGACTTTGTAACCAAGCGTAATCATAAAAGCGATACTGAATACTGCAAAAAGCATTACTAGCTGGAAGTCAGAAAGCCTTGCTCTGCTAATAGCTTCACCCAAGCCTGACCCTTGAAGTTCTGAATACACCTCCCAAACTTCTCTGACCCAGACACCGGCTGTAGTGACTGTTCCAATTCCAATGCCATTTTTTGCTGAGTTCTTAACGGCGCGTTGGTCTGAGCCTCTGAACTTGGCCTGTTGCTTTGCGTATTTCCTTTTTTGGTGGTCGGCTCTGATCTTTTTAACATAATCGCCACGCTGTTCATTAAGCCTTTTATTATCTGCTTCTCGAATTACCAGCAGGGCCGCCATCCGCTGTTTCGCGGAGTCCGAGTAAATAGGAGAAATTATCGCTTCCCGTAACTCGGCGGCCGTCATTAGTTCCGGCTGTTTGTAATTCATACAGGCTCAAGTTTCGGTTCACTTTTTTAAAAGAGGAATCTTGCTCCTGATAAACTTGGGAATAACGACCATAACACTATCTGCCGCACTGTGGGTAGCCTCTATCGCTTCTTTTACTTCCGTTCCGATTTTCTCTGCTTCTTCTGTTGTAATCTTTTGGTCGGCGATGGCCTCAACAACTGTTTCCTGAATATCTTCAAGTTCTTTAATGGCCTTTACTACTTTACCGTGAGCTATCTTGATCTTTACGGCATACGCACCGAAGACCACCGTTCCAATAGAGCCGATTATCTCAAGGTTGCTTGTAACAATTCCCGGCAAGTCCATATCTACTCTCCTTCTTTCGTAACATTTATAAACCCTGCTTCTGTCTCGCCGCGTAACACCTTCAGCGTATGCTCTGCATTATTCTGAATCGTAATCAACTTCACCAGTTGCGGATCGTTCTGCGATAACCATTGCATCCTCTGGACTACCCCCGCCTTTGCAATTTCGAGGTCCGACTCGAAGATTGACAGCGGCGTAGGTTTTGCTTGGTCGTTCTTGCTTGCCTGAGTCTTTTTCACTTTCTTTGCTGTAGCCATACCGTGTTCTCCCTTTGGTTACACTTCTTCTAATTCGTCAGCGGTCCCTGCCGCCTCATCAAATATCTTCTGCTCGTAGTTTTTCACCTTGCCAGCTACCTGTCGCCATAGCCACGCAGAGAGGTCATCAGCCGACATACTGGCCCCGTCGAGTTGCCCTCCGTAATCGGCCTCAAACCACGCCTGAATACGCGCTACGGCATTGGGGCCTATGGTATGCCCATCATTGAAGATGTTGGCCCCCGAAGACAGGGCACTCTTTAGGTTGGTTACAGTAGCCATTATGCCGCCTTTGCTAAAAGTTTAAGCCTGCTCTCCAGTTGCTCTATGCGCTGCTCGTAGTGTCCTTGGGTACGGCCCAGTTGCCTGATAGCTCCCGTCTGCGCCCTTACGTGCTGAGAGATACACCACATACCGTCATTAGCTATGGTGTCGCCAAGTATTCCAGCGTCTATCAAATCTTTCTCTTTATACTTCATATAGTCTTCAAACTCAGACTTGATAAGACCCTCGCCGCCAGAAGTTGTGTAGTCGAAGGCAGACAGCAAGGCCACATCGTCGCGCTCCGTGATTCCGTCAGGTTCAAAGTCAAAAGTTCCACCAGCAACTACCGTGAGCATATCCCCGTCTTCGTCAATAAGGAAGCGTGTTAAAATGGAGCCGCCCACCTGCGCTCTTAGTGTAAAAATATTTCCATCAGCAGTAATATTGGCAACGGTGTTGTATCCATCGTGCTCCCTAACGATAAAGTCTATGAGGCCAGAGCCGGATGTTGTCTTTGCAGTTGTAGCTGTGCCACCCTCAACAACTGCTTGCCAGCTATTAGCACTTGCATCGTCTTCGGACATAACCCTGAAAAGAACTCCCCCAAGAGTAGAGCTTCTTTTGTGGATAGAAAAGTATGTATCTGTTTCGTCTACTTGTGTAAGTCCGTGAGCCACATCACTTGACTTCAGCGCAAAAGCCTCATCGTCATTTGTCCCCTGATTGATCGTCAGGCCCACAGTCATATTGGCGTTGGCGATGTCGCCTATGTAGATAGAACCACCGAGGTCCATTCTCATTACTTCTGAAAATGTAATCGTATTGCCAGCCGTTCCTGATGCAGCAGATGCGAATATATGCCTCCCATCGCTCATTGAATAACGAGATGTCTCGTCTGTGCTTATATACGTATAACTGCCACCAGAAGCTATGTAAGCGTTTTGTGAGATGACAAGTTGATTGCTTGCTGCTGCCGCTGGTTGATAGTGAACTGTCCCGTTACCACCAAACCACACACCGTTCCAATCGGCGTGGGTGAGTGTTGGCGTAACGCCTATCCCCACATTGCCAGCAGAGTCTATGCGCAT
>Ga0080013_1000882_pt1 | contig 41215 bp, 76 predicted proteins | sample ETNvirenome_6_85_FD_69236 | JGI IMG/M metagenome (GOLD analysis project Ga0080013, IMG submission 69236) | Marine viral communities from the Pacific Ocean - ETNP_6_85 (SPADES assembly) (version 2) | ecosystem: Environmental > Aquatic > Marine > Oceanic | place: Pacific Ocean | collected 2013-06-19 | reverse complement strand
AGCATCCGTGGTGTCGTCTCCGACCTTGCCGTCGACGGCGATGCCCCACGCAGCCTGAGCTCGCTCAGTGGCGTCCTTTGTCTTCGGTCCGAAGTTCGGGCTGTAGTCGCCGACGTAGATGCCTTGGCCGGCGAGGAAGCTCTGCCAGGAAAGGATCCAGTCTCCCTTGCCGCCGTCACCAGCGGTGCCCTTGTCGCCTCGCTTCAGATAGACGGTCATACCGCGACCTCCGCAGGGGGAGATGGCACCTTGTGAATTAGGTTACTCGCCCACCCCAGGAAGGCGTCGAGCGCAGCCTGGCCTAGGATGTATCCGATGTCCACACACCCGCTGGTGATGATGAGAGTCATCTGGATGAAGTCCGTCTGACTCGTGTACATCGCCCAGAAGATGAGGAACTTCATCAGGAGGTTCGACACCATGTAGGCAGCGAACTTCTTGCTGGCGAAGCAGGAGGTGCCTCTCGGGACAGGCTCGTCGGTCATGGTGCCTCAGTGCGAATCTCCGACCCGTACCCGACCAGGGTGTCTTCGAGAAGGACGGCTACCAGGTCAGCGAAGTGGATGACTACGAAGACCCCTTCATCATCCACCTCAATCGGGTTCAGGTCTTGGTGATAGTCCCGGATCATCACCTTATCGCCAGGAGAGAGATGCTCTCGAGGGTAGAAGTGTTGTCCCTCATCCAAGCCTGCCTGCTTACGCTGCTCGAACCTGCCGGGCCCCACCGCCACCACATGGGCAGTGCTGTGCCCCACTTGCTCTACGCCGAGCTTCATGGGTACGTGGATGTGCCCGAACACTTCTCGACGTTCGTCGATCCGCAGGAACACCAGGTTGCCGTATGGCTTGAACTGGGACGCCCTCATCAGATCTCTTCCACCTCGGAGCTCTTGACCTCGGCGGCGGCCTTGGCCTCCTCCACCTTCTTGTCAGCCAGCACCTTGGCGATGTGCTCCGGGAAGCGGCGGACCTTGTCAGCAACCTCCTCGGCCAGGTTCTTCTGCAGCGAGGCCACTTCGAGCGACTTCGGCAGGAGCACGACTTCCGGGGAGTCCGTCATCTCATTGAAGACGAGGCCGAGACGAGTCTCTTCCTTGCCTCGCCGATCCGTGATCTTGATGGCTACGGCATGACCGACAGTCAAGCCGAGGACCTTGGGAGCCTTACGTCTCGCTCCCAGAGTCTTCTGAGGGGTGTCGTCCGTTTCGTATCGTGTAATCGTTCCCATGTGTATCTCCGATGTCCTCTAGACCAACTAGAGGGGCTAGCTTCTTGTGACCGCACTGGCATCGACGAATGATGCACTTGGCGAGGAAGTCCGTGGTGTACTCGATTGGGCTGCTACACCCCGGACAGATGTGCCCTTCTGACATGGGCGGTACAGGTACTCCTGCGACGTGCAGAAGAACGTCCAGCTTGTGGTGGATGATGCAGAGCTGATCCATCAGCTCCGCCAGAGGGTTACTCACGGGGCACCTCTCTGTAGCTGGTCACAGCGTGGATGGCAGCAACCCCTTGACCTGCGGTCAACCAGAGTCGAGAACGATCGCTCAACTCCAGGTACTGGACGGAAGGCCTTCCTCCGTCTTCCCCCTGCATCAGCTTGGCCCCACAGATCTCAGCTCCCGCCAAACGCTCGAACAGCTCAACGTGATCGCCTGGACCGATGTCAACACACATTGCCGGACGGAACCCCTTGCCCAACAGCGAGGGGATTCTCGAGTCGTCCAGCATGAAGAGCTTCCCTCCACAGGGGCAAACCTCGGGAGTAAGGTCGTCTCCATAGAACGCGAGACAGTCTGGGCAGGCGAACAGCATCAGATCTCCCCAATAGCTGCGAGCTCGATGGCGTCCTCGTTGTCCTCGCCGAACTGGTCATACTCGTTGGGGAGCCCTCGAGGATCTGTTTGCTCGTACTGCTCGTGGGCAACGGGGCGCTGCCCCACCAGGTCATCCGTCGTGACTCGCATCCCTTGTTGAGGGGGCTGCTCCGGCGCGTACGGCTCATCTGGCTCCGGAGGCAGTCGAGAAGTCACCTCTGACTCTGTCCGAACCAGCGTAGACACCTGACTGAGGGCCGCCTCTCCTACAGGGATCCGGACCTCTAGACCACTGGTCGTTCCTTGCAGGACGATCTCGTTTCCCAGAATCCCGGTTTCGGCGTTCAGGGACTGAGCCAGGCTCAGCAGGCGGATCATCTCTGCACCTTCGGCGGCTTCGCAGCCGCATGGGGAGGCAGTACTCGGCTTCGAGCAACGCCCCTGTTCTCTGGCTTCAGGAGCTCACACCTCACTTCGCTGTCCTCTGTGTAGGCAGCTGTGCAGGCCGTGTTGCACGGCCTGGCGTCATTGAACCAGCACCACTTCCCTTTACCCATGCGTCCTCCAGCCTCTTGAATCCGGTTTGTGCTCTGGCCCGTCCCAGGAGCGCCTTGCCCCGGGATCTCTGATGCTGTCTCAGAGGTTCTTGTCTATCAGCAGTTCCTGTTTGCGGCCTCACCTGCAGCCGGCCGATGTCGACCCACTTCTGCAGCATCTCCCTCTGGGACGTCTTCGCCTTGTCCTCCATGTTCTGCCGGTAGGGGAACATGGCGTCTACGTATGACGAGAAGGCCTCCACTGCCTCCTTCGCCTTCGGGTTCACGATCGCCTGTACATGTGCTCGAACTTCTGCGACGGACGCTTCCCGCTTCCCTAGCCAGACCATCATTGCGAGTACCTCCTGCCAGGAGCCTGACTTTGGGACCGAGAGCATCTTCTCGTACCAGATGTTCGCCCGAGCCCACCCAGCAGGAGTCTTCAGCCATTTCCCACCGCGTCTACCGACAACATCTGGGCGCAGCGCTCGGAGAACCACACGCGGTTGATGTCCATGGCCTCGAGCAGGAATCCGGGGTACCGCATCAGCGCACGCCACTTGGCCTCGAACTTCTCCTCGTCGATCTCCCCGTGCTTGTTGCGGGACTCCGGGAGACGGGTCTCGCCGACCTTCGTGACAGACAGGGTCAGCGCACAGAGGCTCTTCGCCACGTCATACATGAGCCGGGTCAGGTTCCCCTGGTACCGGCGCCAGATGTACTCCTCAATGAAGTCGGTCTCGTGCCCATTCAGGGTACGGAACTCGACCTTCGCACCCTTCACCACGGGTACGGCCTGCCGAGCATCCTGGGAGACCAATACGGAGCTGATCGACAGGGGCGTCAGAGAGTCCTCGATCTGCTTCCGTCGGTCGTCGTCGTAGATCTGAGCCACGGGGCTCACAGCACTGGTGTTGAGGAACTGCCTTACGGCCGCCTCTACGTCAGGGGCTTCATCATCCGTCGGCTCGATCTCCGGCTCGGGCTCTGCAGCAGGCTCGGAAGCCTTCGGGGCATTCGCCTGCTGCAGGGCCTTCAAGCCTTCCACGGTCTCGTTCCGGAGTGCTCCCTGCGGAGGAGGGGCAGCTCGAGCTCTGCTGGCCAGCTCATCAGAAGTCACCGTAGGGATTCCAGGACGCTGTGGAGGAGGGTCGGTCTTGCTGCGCTCGATGTCCTGGAAAGTGGGCATGTTCTCTCTCGGAGGACCTACCGGCCGAGACTTGGCCCCAGATCGAGCCCGGTCCATGATCTTCTGGTACTGGGACCGCTCCTCTGAGGAAGCCTCCTGCTCGGTGAGGTCTACGATGTCAGGCATCTACTTGTCCTTACTCTTCTTACGCCAGATCTGCGAGGAGGTGAGCAGCATGGGCTTGCCTTCAGGCGGACGAGGCTGTCGGGTTTTGGGCTGATTGCGCGGATCGGAGGGGCTGATGGACGCGATGTGCGTTGTGCGAGGCCCTTGCCACCTCCTACCACAGGGACACGCATACACGCGCCCACTCACCAAGGACTTCGGAGTAACGCTCTCTCCGCAGTTTGGGCAGAGCTGGCCCGGCGTGGCCCGCGACCGATCGAGGCGCGCTCGGTCTGCTGGCAGGATCGGTACCCTGGCTTCTTGGCCTCCTAGATCGATCATCGCGGAGATAGATCCAGGCAGTCCGGCACGCTGACTATCCAGCTTGATGCCCTGCAGCTTCCTCAGCATGACGCGATTATCTGTGGACAGATCCCGAGAAGGCATCGCCTCCAGGGCCGTCAACAGCTGTTCTTGCATCGGAGTCAAAGGCATTGTGAGTACAAACGTGCTTCCGGCGGTCAGTGTGAGGCACGTGGGCGGGACTTGTCAACCTACTTGAGGGAGAAGTCCTTCCCCAGGGCTTGTGCGACCTTGCGGATCGTCTTAATTCCGACGTTGGGGGTACCGCCGGTCAAGATCTTAGAGACCTGCTGTCTCTTCATCCCACAGGACCTGGCTAAGGCAGCCATCGAGATCCCCTTCTCGAGGCGAAGCCGGTCTAGTTCCAGGATCAGCGGATCTGCGTCTTCTTGGTGATCGACAGACGCATTGTCGGGACTAGGAAGGCTTCTGAGGTGCAGTCCCGATCGAGGCATTGATACTCGGACCCTCCCCGGTCCTTCCGATAGCCCAACCGTGTGACTTCTGAGCCCTTGCACTTAGGACACCTGGGCTTGCTCAGTACTTTTAGATCTGGCATCTAGCTCTCCTGCGTGTCCTCGTAGAAGTGTGAGCTCGGAGAGCTTGTCTCCTACTCGCTTACCCACCTCTGCCTGAATCACCTTGAACGGGCCGAGGTCGATACCTCTACCAACTCCAACGTACAAGCGCACTTCTCGAGTTTCAGGATCCATCAAGGCGGACGCGAAGAGTACCTGATCCAGCGTGCAGGCGAACTGCTCTATCCGCGAACAGAGAGCAATGTCGTCAGGGAGTAGGACGCGAAGTGTCATCGGTACTCAATCAAGTTCTCGATATCGCCTGTACGGATCACCTTGGAGACCTGGTCCGTACGATCCTCTAGGGATCTAGCCAGCACATCGCCCAGCTGCGAGCGCAGGAAGGCTTCGCGGTACCACTTGACGAGCGCTCCTGTATGCCCTGCCAACTCGATAGCGTCCGTGATGACGTATTGCCTGCCGACAGGACGCGTACCTGTCCGGGCCTGAGTAGCCTGCTTCGAGGACACTCTGCGGTTCAGGGTGGGAGTAATGAAGCTCACAGAGATGCCTCCTGGTACAGCTTGGATAGCTCTACGGGATCCGTCCTAGGAGACGAAGAGCCTTCTACGGCTAGCGCCCTCAGGGACATCTCCGGCAAGGAAGTGTCAGTGTAGTAGAGAACTTGGTCCTTGTAGACGACCCTGTTCAACGGAGTGTCTCTCACCAGGACAACCGCTCCACGCTGAACAGCTTCTGCAATGGCTGCAGAAGGGGCTTCTCGATCCTGTACGTCAATGACCACCTTGGTGGGCACGGGGAAGTTCTGCATGATCCGAACTTCGGGACCGCCGTACCTGTGCATGTGCGCCTTCAGGGACCGCCCCACCTTGGACCTGCCGGTTGGGGCGTACACCCCGATCACGTCGGCACACTCTGTGTCCGCACACTTCGGCACCATCCACATCTCGTGAACCCTCTCCTTACGAACGCCGGCGGCCTCCACGAGCAGAGAAGCCCCCTCCGTAGGTACCACGAAGGAGGCTACTCGAGCACTGGCCACTCTCTTGACGGTGGTCGGATCCAGGACCTCTGCGGCGTAGCGGTGAACTACAACACGAGTCCTGGATCCGGTGGTCGCCCAGATAGCGGCAGCGATTCCGTCATCCCAGTGGAGGATTAGGAGATCTACTGATGCCTTCTTCAAGTGCCAGCGGAGAATGTCCTGAAGTTCGCGGAAAGAGATCTTGGGATCCAGGTCCACGCACTCGAATGTGCCCAGTTGACTGGATGCCTCTGACCAGAAGGGCAGAAAGTCCCTATGAGCCCCATCTCTGAGGCCAACATGGAGTAGGTGCACTTTCTCTCCCTACGCTGCCGGGCGCTCCTTGATTAGAGCAGCCGCGTCCTCGGTTCTACACCGAAGGATACGCAGCTTACCCAACCTGTCACGCAGCGCCGGTACCAGCTCAGGCGCAGTCCTCTGTGCCTCGACGATGGACGCCTGAATCAGGACGATCCTTTCGTCGAGCCGAGTAAGCGGCTGTAGGAGATCAGTGTGTATGGGGATCAGTAGTCTCACCCCCATAGGATCGGATCTCAGATCCAAAGCGTCAACCGATTTATTGCGATTTAGTGAAAAAACCCCGATTAACACGCCATAAGGGCCATGCACGGAGAACTGTGCATTCACAAACCGGTCCAGATCGGGAGATTTCATGACCACTGCTGCAAAGTCCGCTGCCAAGACGAAGTCCGCTGCCAGCACTCCCCCCGCAACCTCCAACCCCATGGTCGATCTCTCGGCCATGGACAAGTCCCAGAAGGCCGACTTCTACCGGGGCCTGATCGACAACCTCACGGACGACGACATGGATCGTCTCAGCGCCCCTGTCGAAGCGGCGCTCACCAAGAAGATGGACGAGGAACTGAGCAAGCGTGCCAAGCGCGTGAAGTTGGACGCGTCCAACATCCAGCAGGCGATCGAGAACGCCGTAGCCTCCATGGATGACGACCAGATCAAGGAGGTGTTCGACAAGATGGACGGACGCCTCCTGGAGGAGGTCCTCAACAGCGAGGAGTTCCAGAAGGAGGTCCGAAAGGCCAAGCGGGCTGCGTCGAAGCAGATCTCGACGGTCGAAAACGACTTCTACGTCAAGCGTCGGCCGGGAGCGAAGGACGGAATGGCCAAGGCCGGCTGGGACGACTTCGCAGGTGATGTGAAGGCGTACTGTGACCGCCCGCTCGGGAGCTACGCTCGGGTGATCCCCGCTGCCATCGTCGGATACGTCGGCTGGCGCGCTGCCAGCGGACTCTGGCTGGATCGGACGGGTTGGGCGGGCCACTGGGCCGCTGACCTGGCAGCTCCCGTCATCGCCGTCATCCTCGTAGAGGCCATCGCCGCCATCGTGCGGAACTGGTCCGTCACGGACGAGGACGAGGACGACAAGAAGTCCAAGAAGAACAAGAAGAACAAGAAGGACTAGGTCCTGACCGGGGGCGGGGTGCAGTTCGGCACCTCGCCCCCTCAGGTTCCGCAGACATTTAAGGAGATCTCATGTTCTTGGCAATCGGATTCGGAGTTGTGGCTGGCGCGAGTGCGTTGGCAACACTGAGCGCAACCGCGCACGGCATCAGCCTCGGTGCGGACTTCTCGGAGTTCCAGAACTCCGTGTTCTACGCGGTCCCGAAGAAGCAGAGGAAGTATCTGCCTGACGAGCACCGCAAGATGGACGGCATCCTCCTCACGTACAAGGAGCTCGAGCTCTTGAGAGAGTTCGGGGATCCTGGAGGGCACACGCCCGTCCTGGACGGTTACCCGAACGAGACGCCCGAAACAGTCTTCGAGCGGGGAGCGAATCGAGTGATCCGGTTCGCTCCGTTCATCGCACTGATGGGGCAGAGGGATGATGCGTAACGCTCTGGCCACAGCAATGTGGTTGGGGGTCTGGCTGAAGACTCGAGACACCTTCCGGGCTGACTCCAGTAGGAGGGTCAGCTCGAGGAGGTTCGAGATCCTTTGGCGAGATCTGCGAACGCACAAGCGGGCGAGGGCGCACTCAGCTCACCAGGCTCAGGAGCTTCTAGCAGAGCTCCGGGCCTCTTCGGAGCTCAGTGGGCCTCTCGTGATCAGGCTCCTGTCCAGGAGCAAGCCAGGTGCTCGGAGCTACGTCGTGGAGGTCGTTCGGGCCTTCGGTGACGTGTACCAGAAGTACTGATTCGGGAAAGACGGGAGGAGCCTCTTCGGGGGCTCCTCCCACCCGAAAATCCCTCCCTTCTTAGGCCATAAGCACCCTAGAGAGTAGACATTCGTCTACTGCGTCGAACGATTCCTACGCGATCCTGCGTACGTTCACGTAGACCTCCTACTCCACAGGCGGGAAGAAGCTCTCTGAGGGGGAGGCACTGCGCGAGTGGTGCCTCCCGCCTCCTAACCAGCAAGGGAACTCTATGCACACTATGAAAATTCGAGACATGATTCGCGATCTGAAGGAACGGGGCTTCGATCACAAGTCGCACAAGTCGTTCCACATCTTCCAGCAGGACGACACGCAGATCCGCATCCCCAAGTCCCGGGGAAGCGGTGATGCGAGCGCCGCGCTGTACAGCCAGTACTTGGCTCTGTCCAAGCCCTCGCACGTCACGAACGGAGGGGGCAAGCCGGTCGTCAAGGAGCCGACGATCGCCCTCCACCACTTCAAGCCCTCGTCGTCGGTACGTGAGTACTGGACGGAGGCGGGATCCTTCGTCTCGCTCAACCAGCAGATGGCACAGGCAGCTCGAAGACGTGCCTGGGCGATCGACATCATCCGAGCGGATCCGAGCCTGACGATCCGCGCCAGCGGAGAGCAGGTGAAGGAGCGGGACGGAGCCAAGACGGTGAACCCGACCACGATGATCCTGCTGCGTCACGCGGTCTGCGACCTGATCGCCAAGGATCGACTCCCGATCCTGACGCAGAAGACCTTGGATCGTGCAGGCCACCTGCAGCTGACCAAGATGGAGAAGAAGCTGGTTCGGGACGGGAAGGACCTCGAACCGTTGCTGGCTACTTCCCTGCTCGACGGGTACGGACGAATCGTCGCCATGGCCCCTGAGCCGGAGACCGTCATCGATGTCGAGCAGGCCATCGAAGCCGAGTTCACTCCCCCGCCCGTGACGGTGCCTGAGCTGGTGGCCGTCGCCCTGAAGGAAGTCGAGTCGGTGATGCCGGAGCTGAAGGACCGCCCTGCCGATGAGCCGCCGAAGCAAGACCGTTCCGAGTTCCACGAAGCGCTCACGCTGCTGTTCGACGTTGTCTGGCGCACCATGCCGGAAGCCGAAAGCTGCACGATCGACTTCGACGGCCAGGGAGTGCGGGTGAAGATGAAGGCCCCCGTTGTCCCGAACTTCGACAACATCAAGGTGGAGTTTGTGAATGACTGATACCCGCTTGCCGATCCGGGAGGTAGCCCGGCGTCTCTCTACGGACAGGGGCTTGCGCCCCTACGTGGATGCGCTGGGGCCGGCAGTACGTGCCGGAACCATCCGGGCCTCCACGGAGGAAGAGAGAGAACGCGTACAGTCCCAGGTCATAGCGGGACTACTAGCTCTGCTGGAAGGCTATGCCGACGACTCAGGATCCTCCCTTGAGGAGGACGATCGTCGGTGGTTCCTCGGCAGAGTTCGAGAGCGCTTGGAAGGACTGATCTTCTTCCGACTACGAAACCTGTAACCCTTCTCGGGCCGCTGCCGACCTCCTCCTGGTGGCGGCCCGAGGCCCCGACCGGTCAGGGGAGGAAGGGGGGGTGCTCGAAAGCACCCCCCTTTCTTTTACTCTATGATCGCGAACCCACTTGCGCCCGATCTCCGGATCAGGCAGGATCACTGTACGCACAATCGCGCGTACAATTAGGAGACGAGATGCAGACACAGAGCATTCAGGAAATCCTCAAGATGAACGGCGTACGAGCCCGCAACACGGTTCGTGAGCTCGATGACCGTCCTCTCCTCAAGGAGCTCCTGAAGAAGGACAGTCGTGCGATCGTCCGTCGTGCCGTCGAGGCTCGGATGGAGAAGATCGGTGACGAGCCCGAGGTCGAAGAGACCGAAGAAGTCGAAGAAGTCGAAGCCTCCGAGGAGACCGAGACGGAAGAGGCCGCTCCCGCCAAGAAGGCGAAGACCAAGCGGGTCAACATCCAGGACGGCGTACCGGACGGTGAGCGCAAGTGCCCCAAGTGCCTCACGGTCGGCGGCATCGACGAGCTCTTCGGTCGCCGCAACATGAAGTACAAGACCAAGGACGGCGAGAAGGTTCGATCGGTCCCGCAGAGCTACTGCCGAGCGTGCCGATCGAGTCAGCGTAAGAGCAAGTAGCTCCCCACTACTTCGGTTCCTGGAAGGGGAGGCTTCGGCCTCCCCTTTTTACGTTAACCCTATGGGATCTGGCGGCATAGGGGCCCTGGACCCCAACAAGGAGATACCTGTGAGTCATTTCGTAGTCATGTGTCTGGTGCCGAACAGCATCAGCCCGCTGAGCCAGCACATCGAGGAGTACCTCGGTGACGCGGCCATCATCGTGGACTGCCACATCTGATCGAACTCCGGATCTTGGGGGCATAAGGAAAGTGTAGGGCGATTAAGCCCCCCAAGATCTGGAGGATCTGGACATGGCGAAGACCATTTTTGATGAGTTGTTCGAGGCGGTTGGCGACCTCTTTGAGGTCGAAGACTCGTGGGAAGTCCGCGAGTCTCGGCGGAGGCTCGAGGAGTCCCGACGCGTCCTGAGGGACGCGGAGAGGACCCGACGAGACACCGACCGGCTGCTCCGGCAGCTGCGGGAAACTCGGCCGTACCGCCCCCTCGTCCTGCCGCCGTTGCGGCCGTCGAGCGTGTTCGAGGACGCCGAAGTCCTCGAGCTCGACACCAACCCCCCCGGATGGGGGTTGGTGGAGAAGGGGTTCGTCCGAATCGAGTCCAAGTACTACGTGGTGGAAATCCACGAAGACTGGGACGACCGTCGATTCGGGCGAATCTGGGACGCACGCCGAGACGGGTCCAAGAAGGGCGTGTCAGAGCGGTACAAGTGCGGTTCGGTCGAGAAGGCGCTTCGTGCGCTGATCGCCGAGAACCGCTAAACCTCAGAGGGGCCCGGGCTTCGGCTCGGGCCCCTGCGGGCGAAATTCCTTACCCCTTAGGGGTATAAGAGTATTGAAGCCAGATCTCGGCTTCTAAAAATCGTGTCGGCTCTCCGCTGTACGAACCTACACGCCGTGTAGATAGAGATAGAGGTGCCTGGACGAATCTCTCCTACGAGATGCCCGACCAGCGTAAGGACCTCGATCGTGAAAAGCAGGGTGGTACCTGTGATAGAGCGATCAACAGTTTGTAGAAAGCGTCTGCCTACCACGGCGGATGGCTACTGCAGACAATCCTGGGAGTCATTCATCCCCAGGAAACGGAGTAAGGGATAACCGAACTCGATCTTCGGATAAAGGAGTCGGGGAAGCCTCATCCCGAGGCATGGGTGCTGTTGCATATCGGAAGTCGCTCTACCAGTCTGTCGAAAGGCGGCTGGCGTCCCGCAAGGGGGCAAGGAATCCCATCCCCGTGGGTGAACTTGTCGGGTGATCTCAGGAGTCGATGATCACGACGACCTGAGTGAGCCTAGAACGGTAGCAACAGTACGAGGCTGGTCCCTCATCAATGACCAGGGCGAAACCACGTGCACGGGCTAACTCCCCGGTGTGCTGACATCCTGGGCCGAAAGGCAGGGGTGGTCACGTGGGTCAGGAAGTAGCAGCGCTAACTTCCTTTTAGCCATATGGAAGAACCTGTCCCTGCGCGCGATAAGCGCAGTAAGGAGGTACATCCACATGGGTACCGATATTCATTTGTACGTAGAGAAGAAGAGCGCTGACAGAACGTGGGAGGCTGTCGAGCCTCCCTACACCTCTAGCTGGGGCGACCACAAGACCTGGAGCCCGTGGGCAGAGAGCGGGAAGTTCGATGACCCTCGCCCCGATCCCACCAACAGGTCCTACAAACTGTTCTCATTCTTGGCCGGTGTCAGGAATGGTTTCGGGTTCGCCGGCGTCTACACAGGAGAGCCGATCGTCCCGCAGTTCCCTGATCGAGGCATCCCCGACGACACGTCCATGGTCAAGGATGAGGAAGGCTACTGCCAGATCGGAGACCACTCCTACACACATGCCACTCTGAAGGAGCTCCTGGATGCCCCCTGGGATGTCTGGTTCTACTCTGGCGGGCTGGTCACGGTAGAGGGTTTCCTGAACCGTAACGAACAGGGCATTCCTCCTAGTTGGTGCGGTGGAGTGAGTGGTGACCAAAGCAACATCATCGACAGCCCCGAGGAGTTCCAGAAGCTCATCGACTCCGGGAAGGACATGACTGGCTACTACTGCCGGGTCGGCTGGAAGTGGCAGCCCCTCATGAACTGCGGCTTCAGGGTGTGGTGTCTCGAGACGCTGAAGCCGATGGTGGAAGATCCTGAAGACCTGCGGGTTCTCATCGGCTTCGACTCGTAGGCGCGCAGTCCGTCGGTTAGTTATGCTGCTCAGGCGAACTAACCGACGGACAGACAAGGATCAGTAGATGAGCAACTTCGTCCCAGCCTGCCCCAAGTGCGGGAACAAGCACACCTGGCTGGAATCCGATCGACAGGCCCAGAGGCCCGTCCTCCGGTGCCAGTGCGGTCTATTCGAGTACACGTCGGCCCCGAGCATCGAGATGGCCCGTATTGCCCATGAGGCGGAGAAGCGGGCCGCAGAAGAGGCGCGTAGGCGTGAGCTGATCTCCCTGGTGGAGGCGGCGGACGACTGTGCTTGGGGTCCCTGTGGCAACGAGAAGCGTGAGCGCTCGATCTACTGCTCCCGTGACTGCTCGAACAAGAACGCTCGAGCACGTTTCGCTGCTAGAAAAGCTGGGTGATCTAGGTGATAAGTAGATCGATACAAACGTGCCAGTTAACACGACTGGCTAGTGGGGGTGGCGAATGGATGCCCCATGAAGAAGCGGAGTAGTGTCCGTACGGAGATGCCGTCTTGATCCCGGGCTTGCCCGGAGGCACCTCTGCAGCCCTGGACCTCGGTAGAGGTCGTCGCCTGGGAAGGCGGCGTCAGTCGGATAGTGGAGCTTTGAAGCTGCGGTAGCGCCCTTAAATGTGGGCGGATACCCCCGTAGTGGAGCTATGAAGCGAACCGGCACCTTCCCACCCTTCAACTTCTGGAGCAGACTGCTTCCCCGCCCGGGGGATCCGGGATCTATATGGAGAAGAGACAAATGGACGAGCTTGCGAATTTGATCGAACTGGCCGAAGCTGCTCACGAAGAGGGCGAGAAGTTCTACGAGAAGGGGAACGCCTCGGCGGGCACCCGTACTCGGAAGCTGCTCCAGGACATCAAGGCCAAGGCCCAGGAGATCCGGATCGACATCCAGCGGGTCAAGAACGAAGGCGAGTAGCGCATCCCACGTGTAGGCGCGGTCCTGTAACACAGGAGCTCCCGGCGGGAGGGCGAGATCCCGCCACCCTTTTTTCATAGGGCCCGTAGCTCAGTGGTCAGCAGCAGCCGGCTCATAACCGGACGGTCCCCGGTTCAAGTCCGGGCGGGCCCACCAAGCGGGGGTGGCGGAACTGGTAGACGCACTGGATTTAGGATCCAGCGAGCTTGCTCATGGGGGTTCGAGTCCCCCTCCCCGCACCATTTCAGCGCCAATAGCTCAGTTGGATAGAGCACCGGCCTTCTAAGCCGGTGGTCGCAGGTTCGAGCCCTGCTTGGCGTGCCAGGGCGGTTAGCTCAGTTGGTAGAGCAGTAGCCTTACAAGCTACGGGTCGCTGGTTCGAGCCCAGTATCGCCCACCAGTTTAGGGGACGGCCTTCGGGCCGTCCCCTTCTGCGTGGTGCCTCTCTTTTAGCGATATAAGAGCTGTGTAGAGGGAATAGATCCCTCGAAGAACTGGAGGATCGAAATGGCTTACCACTTGGTTGGCGATGTCCACGGCTGCTTGGACCCGCTCAAGCAGTTACTCGAAGACGTCAAGGAAGATGACACCGTTGTCTTCTGCGGCGATCTGGTTGACCGAGGACCTGACTCGGTCGGCGTTGTGAAGTACGCCTTCAACCTCCCCTGCAAGAAGGTGCTTGTGCAGGGGAACCATGAGAAGAAGCACCTCAGGTTCTGGGACGCTCTGTTCGATGAGCGTCGTGGGCCGGAGGTGCGGGCGAAGCTGCTGTCCCGCACTCCCGAGCTCCTCACCGTGGAGAACGGGCTCACCGATGACGAGAAGTTGTGGATCCGCCGATCCCCCTACTGGTACCGGCTTCCGGGCAACAACGTCGTGGTCCACGCCGGCTTCCCGGAGACGATCACGGAGCTGCCGGAGACGGAAGAGAGGTTCCTGGCGCTGTCTAGCAAGCAGCGACGTCGGATGCAGCAGCTGCTCCACGTTCGGAACCTGTCGGATGACGGCCACTTCGTGCCGCTGAACGAAGATGAGGAGCGGGGCAAGTACTACTGGGCGGAGAAGTACGACGGCCGATTCGGGTTCGCCTGGTCCGGCCACCACCCCCACTTCGACGGGGACCGAGAGGTCTACCCGCACGCTTGCCCCATCGATACGGGTGCGGTGTACGGAGGCTACCTGACGGCGGCGATCCTCAGCGAATCCGGGGTTCACCTAGGCTTCAAGCGGGTCCCGTCGAAGCAGCACAGCCCCTTCGGTCTGTGGTAGCGATTTATGCCCTCCCCCGAATTGGCGGGGGAGGGCAGCCCTCCAGCAACTTAGCCCCCTTCCGCGGCATAAGAATGATGTAGGGGAAATGGATCCCCATCATTCTTGGAGGACTATATGTCCCTTGCCGGCTTCTATGACCGCGTGCCTGCCCCCATCACCCGCAACGATGAGAGCAATGGGTACTTCCACTTCCATGAGGAGGGCGTGGCCCGCTCTCCCCTAATCCGGGGTAAGGATCTCGCCTTCCTGGCCAGGGAAGGGGTGCTGACCGAGGCCACGATGAAGCCGCTCACCCACGGGTTCATGATCGACACGTACATGCTCCGGAGCGTGTACACGAAGTACGCCTCGTGGGCGATCTACACGGCTGAGTTCCTGTCCAGCCTGGCGGAGATGGTCGAAGGCCGGCGGGTCGTCGAGGTGGGGGCGGGACGGGGCCTGCTGCAGCCCCTCATGCGGGAGAGGGGCATCGACTGGCTGTCCACCGACCGGACGCCACCTCAGCGGCTGCCCGGGCACCCCTACGTGATGAAGCGTGGGTGGCGGCGGGCCCTGAAGCCGAAGTGGGGCGCGGAGGTCGCGTTCATGTCCTGGTGGCCCTACCAGGACGGGGACGACTGCCAGATCGCCGCTCGGTGCGTGGAGATGGGCATCCCGCTGATCGTGGTGGGCGAAGGGTACTGGGGCTGCACCGGGACCAAAGAGTTCTGGTCGGACGACCAGCCGTGGAAGATCCACGGCATGCCGGACTGGTTCAGCGACGTGCCTCAGTGGTCCGGGATCCACGACTACACCTACGTGGCGATCCCGAAGAAGTCTGAGCCCAAGGACTTCTTCCCGAATTGGGGCTAAGAGCTCGGGGTACCCCCTCAGGGGGGTACCCCTTGGGGGCGGAACATTGCTTAGCCCTGCGTAATAAGGGTTAAGTACCTCCAGGAGACTTCAATGACACCGATAGAGATCGACGCAATCAAGGAACTGCGAGAGATGACGGGAGCTCGCCTTCCTGATTGCCGAGCTGCCCTAGAGATCACGGAGGGAGACGCCACTGCTGCTGCAGGTCTCATCCGTCTTCAGGGAACCATCCACGGCTTCCCGCACTCCCTTCAGACCGAGTCCAGGCTCCGCCGGCCCGGTCCCGCTGCCAACACCCCTCCTATTCCCTGGAGGACCCGAATCATTCAGGCCGCTATCGGCCTTCCTGTGCTTGGAGCGATCCTCCACGCCATCATCCACGTACTGGCAGGGATCTTCGGATTCCCGTGCCTCTAAGGAGAAGAGAGATGTTCATTTCACTAGTCCACAAGAGCGGCTACGACGAGGAACCCGATCAGGCCTTCATCGTGGCATTCGAGGCCGAAGACGAGATCGTCCGTGTCTGCGGCTACGAGACCCTGAAGGAGGCTCAAGAGTCCTGGAGCAGCACATACAACCGGAAGCACGCCCTGGGCCGCCTGGGCTCCATGTCCGCCTGGGCGCGCTTCATCATGTTCCAGCCCAAGCTCCACGAGCTGAGGGACATGGCGGAGCTGAACGAGCTCATCGAGAACGTCGATGGGATGGCCGAGCCCGTGAGCCTGACCTGTGTGGCGGGCAGAGTCATGGCCTTCCCTGGCACCGACGCCGCTATGAAGGCGTGGGAGAACGGCGTCTCTGCCGAGCTGATCAACGAGGGCGTCAACGACGAGATGGCCAAGAAGGACGCTCGTACCACCTTCGAGAAGTACGGCTACAAGGACTTCGAGGACTTTATCCGAGAGGCCCTGTACCCCGGAGACGGTACCCCTATCCCCAGCGAGGAGCTCGAGAAGCACTTCGCCTCTCTCCCTCCCCAGATCCAAGGCATCGCTCGAGACTGGGGAACCAACGACACGGTCTTCCGTGATCAAGCCCTGATTCACCCGATCACGACAAGTTCGGATCCGATCCGTGATCCGGAGTAGTCAGTGTGTTCGATCTGGATTCTGCTGCAAACAAGCCACGTGTGGCACGGGCACCCTCTACGGAGCGCCGCCGAAGGGCTGCACCTTCTTGAAGGGTTCCCAACCAGGAGATTACGAATGTCAGCTAGCGATAGAGAAACCCGACCTGTTCGAGTGGACGATCGGGAAGGGGTGCAGCTCGACCCTCTTCAACGACTCAAGAGAAGCCGCGTTCCGACGCATGGCGGCGGGGGACCTCCCCGACCTCCTCGAGAGCGTGATGGGGACCGACGACCCGAAGGAGAGCTCTGGAAGCATCGATTCCGGGTTCTGAGTGCTGTCCTGGGGAAGCAAGTCATCAGTGGAGACTGCCTGTACCTCGTAGCCTCCGAGCTGGAGGGCATCGTCGGTGAGGAAGCAGCGCAGGAGTTCAAGCTCTATGTGACTGCGGGCCGTCTTCCCAACAAATACATCCATGACTTCATGGGATAGGAGGAGAGATGAGTGGAGACTGGATCCACACCATTCGAGGCCAGCGTCTCGTGGAAGGCACTCTTCCGCGAATCGCCAGGGCCGTAGAGAAGTTGAACGAGCTCCTGCAAGCAGATGTAGAGGAGTGGGAAGTCTGCAAAGCTCGGGAGAGCCCTGGCCCAGGCTGGGAGCCTAGACAGGCTCTCGCTGACGATTACTGGGCTTGGCGAAGACGAATCAAAAAGGAGAAGAAGTAATGGCCCTAGGCAGACTGAAGAAGATCGCGAACACCGAGATCACCCACCACTCAGAGGACAAGGAGTACTTCTTCTGCAAAGTCCAGCTCCCTCATGGGGCCGAGGAATACTGGCTTCTCACGGACGGCGACCTGAAGCAGGTGGGCTCCGTGGCCAGGCACATGCCGATGGGTCACCTGACCCTGCTCGACAAGGGGATGAACGGCCTCATGCTCGAGCTCCCGAACGATGACGTACTGATCCTCATGCTGAGCGATGATCGCCTCGAGAGAGTGCGTGCTCGAGTGGATCGCAACCAGGAGGACATCAAGCTCCACAAGGAGTCGTGGCTCGCCGATCTGTTCGATTAGGCCGAAGAGGCGGCATAAGAGAAGTGTAGAGGGGATAGCTCCCTCGAACTTTTTGGAGAAGGACATGGTCAAGACCAACTTCGGACCCGCCAGGATCGTGGCATCGCCGCCACGGACCGCCCGTCGCAAGGGCACTCATCGATACAAGGGAGTCGATTACCGGATCTACCGGGAGGGCGGAAAGCTCTACCTGGTGCTCCTGGTTCTCTGAGATGTAAGGAGCGCCCCCACGATGGGGGGCGCTCCTAGCGGCGTAAGGGGCAATTTTTAGGGATCTGCGGGCATAAGTACTCTGTAACCCAGGATGCCCTTGGGTTGGAGACGTACAGTTATGCCCGCTACCAAGTCCACCCCAACTGATCGCCCCTCCCGCACCACCTCCAACTCGCTGCTCTCCGATGCCTTCCTCGAGCTCGACGAAGATGAGCTCGAGAAGATCGGCGACCTGCTGAAGATCTACCTCAGCTCGGACGACGATGACGATGACGATTCGGACCTCGAGGATCGCATCGATGCCCTCGAGGACGAGAGCCGGCGCAAGTCCGGCCCGCCCCCGATCGCCCAGGCGGTGCAGTCCCTGGTCAGCCAGTCGCCGGCTATCTCGACGATGCTGGTGACCAGCTACGTGCAGACGGTCGAGATGTTGGAGGGCGTGAAGCTGACCAACCTCGAAAAGCGACTGAACATGGCCAAGGCGTTCGGCGTCACCCTGAAGCCGAAGCAGATCGTCGCCCTGCTCTTCCCGGAGCTGGACCTGACGGAGCGGGCGAACGGCGGCGTCGTCCACGCCTCCTCGCGGACGACCATCCGCACCGAGGTGGATGACGACGGCACGGTCGTCAGCCGGCGCGAGACCAGCACGGATCACTTCGTGCCGCCGGAGATGCCGCCCATGCCCGAGGAGAGCACGCCGACCCGGTCGAGCGTGAAGCACTCCTGATCACCTGACGTCGAGGGGCGCTCCCACTACGGGAGCGCCCCTCCCGGGGGCAATCTTTTAGGGATCTCGCGGCATAAGAAAGGTGTAGCCAGGCATCCCGCCTGGCATGGAGATACGTACATGTCCGCCAAGACCCTTCTCATCGTTCGCGGCCTCCCCTCTTCGGGGAAGTCCTCTTTCGGAACGCTCGTCGCTGACACCTTGGTGTCGGCTGACGACTTCCCCGGCCTCTACGAGGACGGGTTCAACCCCTCCCTGCTGCCCCAGGCTCACGCCTGGTGCCAGCGCACGATCAGGGAGTCCTTGATCACCCAGCCGAACCGCCCGATCGTGGCGGTTGCCAACACCTTCTCCCAGCGATGGGAGATGGAGCCCTACCTCGTGATCGCCAGCGAGTTGGGGGCCCGGTCGTACGTCGTCGACCTGTTCGACGCCGGCCTGAGCGACGCGGAGTTGGAGGCTCGCAACACGCACGGCGTTCCCCTCACGGGGATCCAGGCGATGAGGGGGAGGTGGGAGCACGACTGGAAGATCGGCAACCCCGTCCCGCCGTGGTTGCGGTAGTTCTCCGGAGGACCCCCTAGGGGGTCCTCCACCCCGGCCCTTTACACTAGCTATGGAGAGATACGTGACTGACGAACTGCTTACCAAACTCCTGCTTCATGCGGAGTACTCCTTCACAGACATCGACTTCGAGTGGGGGATGCTCACCGAGAAGGAGCGAGACATCCTCACCCGCGAAGACATGGAGGAGATCAAGAACGGCATCGAGGAGATCCACATCAACAGGCTTCGCAAGGAGCTGGTCGGGCTCCTCACTCCTGATACCTTCACTGCCCAAACCCCCTTCCCCGGAACCTGGGACATCGCCCTCGTCCCTGAGGGGCGAGACGCTCCTATCGGTGTCCTGGGCGAGGGAGCCACATACAGGGAAGCGCTGGAGAAGGCCTTGTGGAGGGCTCGAGAGAAGTACGGAGCGGGGGCGGGGCACGGCTGATCAACAGAGCGACCCCGGGGAGACTCGGGGTCGCCTGGTCGGCAATCCCACTTAGCTCTGCGGCATAAGGGGTATGGAGAGAGGAATACCTCCTCTCAGGAGACTGCGACTATGGCCATTTCCTTGGCTGATGCCCTCGCCCTGCTCAACACCTGCACCCGGGGCGAACTCCGGGACCACGCCTTCGGAGACCGGGAGGTCTCCTGGACTGACGACGCTGGCAACGTCGTCGGGTTCTACTGCAACAGCGGCCGGTGGCCGCACCCGGTGTACGTCACCCGCTTCGATGAGGCGGGTGAGGAGACCGAAACCGTCGAGTTCGCCGCGACGTCTCAGATCATGAACACCGGAAACGTCGTCCTCATCGAGAGGAACGACTCCACCGGCCCGGACGAGTACCGGGACGGTGCGTGCATGCCTGGCCTCACGCTGGAAGGCGTGCGGAGGGAGCTCACCGGTGAGTAAGAGACGCTTCTCGGCGGTCGCCTCCTCCTACGGGGACACCTGCGGACTTCACCTCCGCTGTGAAACCGAAGAGGAGGCGATCGAGGCTCTGAAGGAGCTCTACCCTGTAGCCGTGGAGGAGGGCTGGTCCTTCTGCGCGGTAGATGTGGACGAGGCGGGCTGGTACCGCAGGAGTCTGCAGGCTGCGTGGGTAGAGGGAGGCCACTCCTTCCACCGCGATCCGGGGCCGTACTGCGGTCCCTACTAACACTCTCTGATCCAGAACACGGCATAAGTATTGTAGTCCAGAGAGATCTCAATGTACCGAAGGACAACGGTATGGGGATCTCCTGCCCTGCGGACAGCGCAGGAGAGAGGAGAATGTCTACATGATCGAGATAACCGCATTTGCGGCTTCTCGACACTTCGACCCAGCCTTCAGGGGAACGAAGATCACGTCGCACTCTGTTGCAGAGTTCGTCGAGGTCATCAACTCCCTCGAGGGTGCGGAATACCCGTACTCGAAGCTTGTTCCGGGGTACGCCCCGTTCTGCAAGCATCTGTTCGTCGAGAACTTCACGAATGCCCGTCAGGGAGTCGTGCGGATCACCGACGAGAATCGGGGGCTTCTGCGCACTGGGTTCGAAGCGCGTCGAGAAGACGAACTGCGAGTCTTGGCCAGGTGGTTCGAGGGCGTGGAGCCTTCCAAGGCGCCTTGGCTCGATGTCATCCTGTACAGCTCTGACCAGCTGGCCCAGGAAGGGATCGAGATCCAGGGTGACTGGGGAGTCGTCTCCATCAACTCGGCTACCGCGCCCGAGGAGGCACCGATGAAGCCGATCACAATGATGCGCAATGCGCTCGGAGTGAGTGAAGGTGGGAGCGGGGTCGCCTTGGATCGGGATCAGTACGCCGCTGCGGTGGAATACTGGTCCCGGTACGCGACGGTCAAGTAACCAGCACAGCACCACCGTAAGCCGAGTGGGTACGCTGAGAGAATAGGCTACTTGATCTCCTGTCCAGGGATCGAGGAAGGTGGGAGGAGGAGCTCGATCCCCATCTTTAGCTAATTCTTAGCCATCGGAAACTCCGACATCAAAGCGGCATAAGGAAGGTACAGGGAGGAATGGATCTTCCCTAGATCGGAGTAGGTGCAATGACCTTGGAAGAGGCGGCGAAGGTGCTGGGTGTGGACATCAACGAGGAGCTGGAGGCTCTGGGGGAGGACCCGAACGGTCAGCGAGGTGTGACGCTGGCTATCGCGTTTCGGGATCACCCCCAGGGGGGTGCGGAGAAGCTCGCTGACCTGATCAGGCAGGTCGGCGCCTTGCTCGGGTTCAATGTCCGCGAGGACATTGAAGAGGTGATCCCCAACCTGGATTGGTGGCTGGACGACGATTCGCCTGCCACGGGGCCGGTGGTTATCGCTGCGGCGATGTGAGAGTGGGGCGCAAGCCTCGGGGCCTTCGGGCCCCATCTCTTAGCTAATCCCGATCTATTTAGCGGCATAAGATCTATGTAGAGGGAATGGATCCCTTGACTATTAGGAGAAGACATGGCCCGCAACAACCCCGCCTTCCTCAGCCTCCCCGCCACCGACCGCAAGGAGGCCGCCGCCGCGATGGTCGAGACCTACCGACCAGACCTGCACGCGGCCATGGACACGTTCCTCGACCTGTTGGTCGAGGCGTCGTACTACGCCGATGCCGAGGGGCCCCCGGCGCACCTCCAGGCCAAGGCCCTCGCCGCGATGCGGGAGCTGCCTGTCGAGCAGTTCGTCTCGGACTGCAAGGCGTTCGTCGAGTTCGAGGAGGAGGACTTCCTCCCGAACCTGGCGGCGATGGCGTCGGCGTAGAGAAAAGGTCTCCTCTCGGGGAGGCTGGGAGCTTCGGCTCCCTCTCTTAGCTAATCCTGATCCCCTTTAGCGGCATAAGATCTATGTAGAGGGAATCCCTCCCTCAAGGAGATACAGACATGGAGCTCGCACTTTTCAGCATCACGCCGTACGCGGCATACAACGCCCCCTTCGAGACCTACGTGGTGGTCGCAGAGACCAAGGAGGAGGCACAGGAGCTGGTCAAGACGTACCTGGTTAGCAACCAGGGCCTCCTGAGCGTCACCAAGGCCGACGTCACCACCAAGGGTGTGAAGTTCCACACCTTCTACGACAACTCTGGACACTAGGAGATCTAAATGAAGTTCGTGATCGGCTTCTTGAAGCTGTTCATCCCCGGTGACGCAAACCTGATGGAAGGGATGCTCATCTTCGTGGGAATGGCCGGGGCGGTTGGCACCGTCCTGTTCGCGTCACTGGGAGTCCACGAACTGCTCGTGGAGTCCAGCGGCTACCCGCCGATCAACCCCATCTACAACCTGGCGGGCAACGCTGTGGTGGGGATGATCGGTTACGTCATGTACTGGATTCGATCCAGTCGAGAGGAGAGGGGCTAACGCCCTTCTTTAGCTAATCCCGATCCATTTCGCGGCATAAGAATAGTGTAGGGAGACTAGCTCTCCTTAAAACCTCGGGCGTGCGGGCTCGTTTGAAGGTGTGGGCCGATACTGTCGAGACCCATGAAGGCTGAAACCTCTCTGCAGTGGGGGAGTACGTTCATCCGCACATCATCACTTTGCGAAGGTCGCGTCTGTCGGCCCCGAGCTCACCAACGGGCCTTGGCCTAGAGCACTGAAAAACAACCCTCTAGCGGACGTGGCGAACATGCCGATACGTCTCAGACGAAGGGGAACAGGCACCACCCTCCTCGAAGGCCTTCGACCAGCCAAGAGGAGCACACTGATAACAAGCACGGGAGGTGCGGTTAGGCAAAGTCAGGCCCTCACGATGATGATCACCAGCTGGGCAGAGTCCCTTGGGGTGTAGTCGTGCGGGGTCACTCAGGTCCAGGGTTTCCGGCGAGTGGGCCGGTCGTCCAGTAAGGCACCCTTGCGGGAGCTGATCGAGAAAGGTTGTCCCGAGAAGGGGCAGCAAGGAGCTCTAGGCAGGCGCCTGCCTAGAGCTCCGTCCGCTCACCATCACGAAGGGCGCTCCACGCAAGGTGGTCGATACGGGCAACGTGCCCGGCTAAGTAACGGGAAGCGCTTGGCCACGCACCCGTCCTCTTCTTTAGCTAATTCCGATCCTCTTTAGCGATATAAGAGAAGTGTAGGGAGAATGGATCTCCCAATCAGACTGGAGAACGTCATGGGAATGGAAGGACACCTGGAGAGCCCTCTGGAGGACTTCACCGAGAAGCGGATCGCGCTGCTCGATACGTCCACCGCCAGGAAGATCACCTGGACCGACGAGGGAAAGATCGGATCGACGGAGGCGTCCCCGCGCCTGATCGAGTTGCTCGAGGACGAGTACGACATTTGGATCGTCTCGACCCGGGCCATGCTCTACCCCGACGGGGCGGACAAGTGCCTGTTCGACCTGATCGACGAGGAGCGGTTCTTGATCCCGGATCCGGATCTCGACCTGCAAGGCTGTGCTAGCAGCCCGGCCCTGATCGACCTGTGGGTCCGGGGCGTCGAGGCGGCCGGCGGCCACGTGGATGAGGACCTCCTCGAAAGGAGGTACCTCGCCTGGATGGACGTCCGCCACTACGCGGAGGACATGGGGATCGTGGTCCGATAACGGGGATCCCCCTCGGCTTCGTGGGGTAGGAGATCCGGCCTGGTACGGCCTCCTCCTTCGGGAGGAGGCCCATCTGCTTGACCCATTTAGCCTTAAAAGCGGCATAAGAAGAGTGTACGGGGAATGATCCCCACCCATTTTGGAGTACACCATGGTCCGCATCCTCAACCTCACGCAGCACCCCGCCTCCCCCGACCAGGTGGAGGCCGGCGTGTTCGAGCCCAAGAACAAGGACGCCGTCAAGGCGGCCCTCACCTTCAAGACCCTCCCCGATCGGGACGACCTCACCTCCTCCGCTGTGGCGCTGACCGAGGTCGCCGAGGCCGAGGGAGCGACGGTCGTCATGATCGGAGGGGCACCCTTCTTCATGAAGCCGCTGGAGGACTGCCTGGCGATGAACGGCATCCACACCGTCTACGCCTTCTCGGTGCGAGAGTCGCAGGAGGTCTCCGACGGCAACGGGGGCGTCCGCAAGGTGTCGGTCTTCCGACACCTCGGCTTCGTCGGCTGATGGTCCTAGGGCGCCCTCCATCGTGGAGGGCGCCCGACGGGGGGATAGCTTTTAGCTAATCCAGATCCAATTTGCGGCATAAGAGTTATGTAGAGGGAATGATCCCTCATCGTTCTTGGAGCCATCATGGCCAACCCGCACGTTTCCCGGTCCATCATCTCCACCTCCTACGACGCCGACGGGCGTAAGAAGGTGGAAGTGACTCCGATCCCCTCAACCCCCAGCAAGTTCGATGCTGGGGTGTCAATCATGTCCCTCGTCAAGGGGCGCTCTCACAAGGTCGACTGGGCCGACCTCTCCGTCGATGGCGGTGGAGGCACCGGCTACATCGATGGCGTCACGGCGATCCCCTGGTCCGTGGTCCACGGCCAGGACCCGCACGGTCGGCCCTTCGTGGCCTTCCGTCTTCACTTCACCCCCGAGGAGGGTGATGAGGAGCACGAGGCAGAGAGTCAGATCGAGGTACTGCACAAGCGGTACACGAACCCGGACTCGAACGTCTGGGTCAGCGCCGGCGGCAACCGCTGGCTGTCTGACGGTGCCGTCACCAGTGCCGACATCGAGCGCCTCTCCAGGGTGCTCGACCGCTGCGAGCGGGCCGGTCAGCGCTGGTGGATCTACCCGACGTCGGGTCGAAGTGTCGAGGCCTGCCACCACGTTCGCTACGACCACAACGTGGAGCTCGTGACGTACGAGCACGGTGACATCCGGGTGGACTGATGATGCTTGGAGCCCCCGCCATCTAGGCGGGGGCTCCTGGGCGGTTGAACTTAGCCTTACCAGAACTCCTGGCTGAAAACTCCGATCCAAAAAGCGGCATAAGAACATTGTAGAGGAGATGACCTCCTCAAACATTGGAGAGATCATGGGAATGTTCAGTATGGGCGAGGGTCGAGAGATCAAGGAAGTTGACGAGCTCCGACAGATCAGGCGTCAACCGCAGATTCAGTACCCGCCCACTGCGGAAGAGAAGATCGACAAGCTGCTTCGCCGAGCAGATACCCCCGACTTCAAGTGCACCTCGCACTACAGCATGGAGGTGGTGGCAGCTGCAGGCGTCGAGTATTTGAGTGAGGGCGAGGCACAGGTCCTCGAGGAGCTCATGAGCAAGGCGATCCGTGGACTCAACGCCGGAGACCAGGACCGAAACAGCAAGGTCTTCCGCGCTGCCAGGCGTGAGACCATCGTGCAGATCAAGAAGGGCAAGATCTGAGTAAGGGGCCCCGCTGCAAAAGCGCTGCACACGATGCAGCGGGGCAAGGTCAGTGAAGTGGATTCCCCAAACCCATACTGCAAAAGGGGCGTGCAGTGGTAGCCGGTTCCATAAGCAAGAAGCCCCTACAACCCTGGCCCTGACGATCGTTCGTCAGTCCATAAAGGTCGGGCTCTGAGGGAGGTACACCGGGGACGACGCCGGACGTAATCCACAACACTGACAAGAGGCATACCTCGGAGGGGGAGGGGCTAGTGCTCCTCTTCTTTTAGCCTTACCAGAACTCCTCGGTACTAAGTTACAGCAACAGGGTTTGTTCTAACTCCTACTGAAAGCGGCATAAGAACTATGAAGGAGAACTAGATGAAGATGTCTATGCCGTCCATGCAGATCCCCCGAAACGATCCACTCGCCGATATCACTCATGAGGAGTGGATGAAGAGGTGGGATAAGCTCCGCGAGGAGATGAAGGTCGCTGAGGGGGTGGAGGAGATCAATCGGCTCCGCAAGGAGCTCTTGGCCCTCGCCAAGGCCCGGCTGTGAGCCGGTACGAACGCCTGCTCGAACGCCTGCCCTCGTGGCTGGCCATTCCCCTGGACCGGATCCTCGTAAGGGTGATCCGGCCCTTCACAATCCTCGCCCGCAAGGTGGGGATCAGCAAGACCAAGCCCGCAAGGGTCACGGTCAAGGAGGTCGACTTCCACGACCTCCCCGACGACGTCAAGGCTCAGCTGAGCCGAGCCGTCGCTGACGGCCTGGCTACGGCCAAGGTCGTGAAGTTGCCGAAGTAGCCTTGAGCTATTCGGGATCCCCTGCTTCGGTGGGGGATCCCAGGCGGGATATTTTTAGCCTTACCAAGACTCCTCCACTGTAACCCTGGCTCCAAATACGGCATAAGCTCTACGGGTAATCTACCCGGAAAAGGAGAATGTGATGTGTAAGAACTTCAAGCCGCTCACGCTGGGATTCCAGCTGGCCTACATCGGCACCTTCAACCTGATCGGCATATTTCTCGAGAAGATGGCCGAGAAGAGTGAGGGGTCAACGACGAATACGACGGACTAGGCCTGGAGCCTTATCCGCCACGACACTGGCCGCTTCTCTCGCACGTCGGGAGAGGCGGCCATCGCGGGCTCTCCTGATTAGCCCACCAGGCGTCTTCTTAGCTGTTCGAGTCAATCTCTTGGCCTCGTGCTTGGCGTCTGATAGCGAACCGGACACGTCACCCACTGCGGTGGCTAGACGACCAGGAGCCTTACCGCTCATCACCTTCGAGGTCCGCTTGGATGCCTCCTCGGGGGAAAGGCCCTGGGCGATCATCTGCTTCCGGATCTTCTTGGCAGAGGATCTACCGAAGCCCTTGGAGTTGGCGATCGCTGCACGGTCCGCCTTGGACGTACCGGGCGTCAGACTGTCCAGGTCCGCATGCAATGATCCCTCTCTCAGCTTGAACCCAGACTTGTTGTGCTCTCGGATCGCAGGAATGTTGCCGCCGTACCCCTTGTTCTGAGGAATGACCTTCCTGGCGGAACTCTCGATGCCTGCCTCGGGAGCCTTCTGCTTGTGGGCTCGGATGTCCACCAAGGTGTGCTGAGCACCTCCTAGCCGTCGGAGACCCCGAGCTCTTCGCACGGGGGACTTGATGCGGCCCACCAGACTTCGATCGGTCTGGGACTTCGCCAGGTCCGAAGCCGCCATCTGCTGCTGCCTCGCGATATGCCGCCCCACCTGCTTGCTGCTAGTGGATCCTGGGAAGGCGTGACGGACATCGGAGACCAGGTTCTCTGGCCTGGTGACGATGGACGAGTCGACCTTGTGAGATCCCCGCACGAGCCTCTTCTTGACGGCCTCGCTTGCCCCCATTGCGTCACCAGTGGCGTTTGCCAGCTGTGCGTGCTCGACGCCGCCATAGGCAAGCTTCATCAACTCTTCTGCAAATGGGCTCAAGTACATGGCGGCAGAGTACTCCTGTACGTCCCTGTACCACAAGGTGTCTAATCCCGATCGAGAATGCGGCATAAGGGTAGTGGAGAGAGAGAAGTCATAGGGACGCCGGTGTTGGCCGAGTGTCAACAAGACAGCTCCTATGGCTGCCAGTTCTAGATCTGGCAAGGGTTCCGGATTAAGTCAAGCCCGAGCTCTCTCTCTCCACCTTTCCCCAACTAAGGAGATTGTTATGGCAGACGAAGATACAGCAGACCCACTTGCTGTAACTCTCCTTCTGAATGGGATCTCTAAAAATTAGATCAAAATTTTTAGCCAACGCTTTTCTGCTGGAGATTCGCGTGGAGTGTGAATGGGATCAGGAGGGGGACCCGTGTAATTCGCTACCCTTCTCTAGATCAGGCCGTTGGATCTAAATTATAGATCAGGCATGGTACCTGCGGTTTTCGGTACCCAGTCTACGTACGAAGAAGCTAGGGGCCCCTTAAAAGTATAGCTGCAGCTCTATACAGCTCGACCTCTACAGCTGTGATCCTCTAGCTGGGGGCGCTCCAGTGCCTTGTGATCCCCTGAGTGTTTTAGGCCCTTTATGGATCGTAAGCTCTAGATCGTCAGAGACGTCTAGCTGATCCACCGCTTTGCACATTCCTTACTCACCCCTTGTCAAAAGGTACACTTTCGGGCAATCGAGCGGTGGATCGCGGCATAAGAGTAATGATGGTGAAGACATCTACCTGCGAAAGCAGCGAGGCCTATGTCCTCGTGGTGAATGTTGGTCTGGAAACGGTGCTTCGGTACGATTTCGAGAGGGGCGCGGAAGTGCTCCATGAGGCGACTCCGGTCCCTTGTGGCAAGCAGCTGACGCTCCTCAGTGATCGTCCGTTCACGGTCAAGGTGGAAGAGCCCGGGTTCGCTCGGGTACTGCGCTCGCGCAGCTAAGTAGAAGCTGAGATCGAGTACTTGGTCTAGATCGCTAATGATCCCCTGCCAAGGGATCGGGGTAAACACCGTAACCCCACCGAAGCGCCCATGTCCCTGGCGCTAGAAATATGAGGGGGTCCTCTGATAGGGGACAGGGGGCTTGACAGCCCTTTTTAGCTATTACTGCGCAGATCCTCTTCACACGCACAAGTATTCTGAATGGGGGTGGGTGGCAACTCACTGATTGCCCAGATCCCTCATGTCTTTTGGGTGTCTCTTATAGAGGGGGTCTACTGGAACGCTCCCTCTTCTCAGGCGCCGTTAACTAGAAGGGTTCAAGCGGCATAAGGACGTTGCAGGCAATCACGCCTGATCCAAGGAGACCTGATGAAGCTGATCAAGTTCGAGCGTCCTGAGAGTAAGGAGGTCCTGCAGGTCGCTGCCTCTGTTGAAGCCGCGATCCGCATGATCACTGAGGAGACCGACTGTCACGCTACGGCCATGATGGTCGTGGTCACTCTTAGTGACGGCAGCGTGCTCATCATGGAAGCAGGAGAAGACACCTTCCGTCTGGCAGGCGCTCTTGCCTCTGCTCAACAAGCCCTGCTGACTGACACGGAGTAAGAGCTCCCTGTTCCAGGCGGCCGTTAGCAAGAACCCTTCACCTGCCTGAGGGTGCAGGGTGGGTGAGGGTTCGTGAAGAGGGGGCGGGCACCAGCCTACTCCATGTGAGGTTTCATCACCGCTCCCTCTTCTTAGCCGTCCTCAGCAAGAACTCTGTACTTCGTGGCATAAGCTGAGTAGCGATCGAGATACCCTCGATCACGGAGAACGCTATGGAACAGTTCGACATCCTTTTGCAGGCCCTCAACGAGGCCGGCTTCGAGCCGGCCCCTCCCAAGCCGTGCGATGACCCCATGTGCGAGGGAGTACACATGGAAGCTCCGCACAACCCCGCCTTTGTCCAGGGCCTTCTTCAAGAAGACGAGGCCGAGTACCTGGAGATGCAGATGGTTGGTCACGGGGCCATCCTGATCGCTCGAGTGGACGTCGAGACTGACGACACCATCGCGATCATCTGCTTCGAGGCCCAGCACCCCCGCTACTCCAACATCAAGTACGTGTGGGACCAGCTGATCGAGTGGCACTTCGAGGGCTTGATCCAGGACTTCTTCAACGCTCCGGCCGAGAAGGACGACTCGCCCAAGTCCAAGGTGCGTGCTCTGCACTCGGTACACTGATGCATCGACTCAAGCAATGGGTCAAGGACAGGGTCAAGGCCTGGCTCGAGAAGAAGCGGCGCAAACTCCTGGCTCGTGACGAGATCATGGAAGAGCTCGCTGAGCTCGCTGAGCTCGAGAAGGCGATGGCTAAGAAGTGAGTTGAAGGACCTCCCTACTACGGTGGGGAGGTCCTGATCCTCAAACTTAGCTAGTTCAGCGGCATAAGGACTCTGCAGAGCATCCAACCCTGCCTAGGAGAGACTATGTTTACTGTGATCGAGATCCCTGACAGCGTCCCCGGCCGTACTCGTCCCCCCAAGGACGCTACCGACCTGGACATGATCAAGAACCCTAACTGGTGGCCGCACTGCATGCTGCCCCTCAAGCGCGACGTGGGCAACAAGCGTGAGTTCGGTGTCTGCGTGTACGACGGTGATCAGCTGCTGCTCGCAGAAGACCATTCCTGTTGGCAGAGCCTCATGCGTGAGGATGCTGACGAGATCACCGCTGAAGAGGTGATCGAGCGTGGATGGGTGGTGGACTGATGGCCGACGAAGACATGAGCTGGGAAGACGTGACCCCTGATGGCCGCCCTCTTCGGAGGGCGGCCTAACCGCCCACCTCTCTTAGCCACCTAGTAAGAAGTAGGGGATTAGCGGCATAAGCTAGTCGTAGAGGGCATCCCGCCCTTGAAGGAGACTGGTTCTATGCCCCCTACTCGTTACTGCACGGTGTGCTGTGAGGAGATCAACCTCAGCCGCTTGCCTCAGGGCAAGCGTTACAAGGCCCGCAGGTGCCAGACCTGCCTCGATGCCAACCGCCACAACGGTGGGAAGCCTCACTGTGTTCACTGCAAGGCCGAGCTCAGTGGATGCAAGTGGAGCTGCACTCCGCTCTGCGAAGCCGGAAGAGCCGCCCTGGGTCACAAAGACATGAAGGTCCCGATCGAAGAGGTGTCTGAAGAGTACCGGCGGCGCGCCCGCATGACGGCACCTCGCCCCGCCCCGGAAAGGGCGAAGAGTCAGCAGAGTCAGGCGAAGTTCGTCGAGGCCCCCACACCTCTCACGGAATCGGGCACGTACATGAGGGTGCAAGCGTTCCCGATCGAGCCCAAGAAGCGGCCCCGTCGGCGAGTGGTGAACCTGGGGTTCTACGAGAGCTTGAGAGAGAAGTGAGCTTCGCAAAGGGCGAATGGGTAATCGCCAAGCGAACTCTCCAGGTTGACGGGGACACTGTCATCGCCAAGAAGGGGGCGATGGGTCAGGTCGTCCACGTCAGTCCTGGAGGGCTGCCCACGGTCATGTTCAAGGCCATGACCGTCTGCGGACACAACGAGATCGAGCACTTCGAGCCCAGCGGCAACTGTCTCGAGTGCGGGGAGTGGGTCCCATACGTGTACATGGTCGATGACCAGGTATGGAAGGACGCAGAAGGTACCCAGAAGGGTCATCTGCATCTGGACTGCCTGGAACGTCGACTGCCCTATCAACTCGAGCCGAGGCACTTCACCGATGTGAAGTGCAACGAGTTCATTCACTACGGCATCAGCCTGGGAAGGAGGAAGCGATGAGTAACGAGCTGGTTCCGATTGGGGGGATCCTCCCTGCCCGACGGACGAAGAGGTACAAGATCGAGTACAGCTCCAACAACAGTGGGGGCTCTTGGTGGTTGGGAGACGAGGCCTGGATTGCTCTCGAGAAGGCAGGCTGGAACGTCGACTGGGCCAGGGACCGGAAGGGCGCGCTCGGTGGAGGTGATAGCAACGGGCGGTGGTTGGGTGCTCTGGCTACGAACGCCCATTGCCTGGTCGATGCCGTGGACATGGTCGACGCCTTCCGTCAGGCCGTGGATAGCTGGAGGACGGCTACAGGGGGAAACCCTGGAGCGGAGGGGTGCAACTGCTGTGGCTCGCCTCACTCCTTCTCGGGCGAGACCGGTACGCACGGTGAGGAGGGCTGGGAGGAGTCGTACCTGTACGACGAGGACTTCCGCCAGGTGACCTACAGCGATCCCTGGTAGTCAGCTACTCCACGATCGTACGTCGTAAGAGGGCGGGGGATTTTCGGATCCCCCGCCCTTGGTGCATGCGAAACTTAGGCTTCGCATATTTCGCACTTATTGAGGCATAAGGCAGGTAGCGAGGAATACCCCTCACACTATTTGGAGGAGATCATGCGATCTACCTATGACTTCGAGATGATCGAGGCTCGAGCGTCTCGAGACTTCCTGTTTCGTAAACTGCCCGGCCTGTACGACCAGGCCATGTCGAACGCCATGACGCTTCGACTTCACCCGCCTCCCTACCTACAGGCAATGGCACGGGAGCTGGTCCATCACCCCAACCTGAAGGTCCGCATCCTGGGTCTGAGCTCCCTGCTACGTCTGGACCCCTTGTCGTCCTTGGTGTGGATCACCGAGGACAACGTCGAAGCCTTCATGGATGAGGTTGAGGACGTCATCGATCGAGCAGACCGGGGCTTCTTGATGGCTCGCTTGGGGCTGGCCAAGGGACTTGAGTCGGTCTTGGTCAACCACGCCGAGCTCTGCAAGGAGTACGTCCTGGGAAGGAACTACCCCGAACTCTCCGTGGTCAACTACCTCGAAGAGGTGGAGATGATGAAGCCTGGACCGGGACATCGCCGACGCTTTCTGAGGGGCCCGGAACACGCTCCGGCCATGGCTCGGTCTGCCAAGGTGATGAAGAACGCCAAGATCTTCGACATCGACCCCGCCATCTACGAGCAGGCCAAAGATCTCCTATTCCACAGGACCATGCAGGAACTCGATGTGGACGAGGACTTGACCGATCCCAAGTACGAGGCGAATCACCTGATGACGATGATCCACGAATGGGCAGTGGATGCTCCGATGCCGGAAGAACGGCCCTTCGAGAACGTCTACCTGGCCTACCGGGCAGGGGTACCCCTCGATCCGCTCGATGTGAAGACGTACTTCGTCGCGAACAACATGCCTGAGACCGCGTTCTTGGACACGTTCCGGTTGATGGGGCACCTGATCTCAGACAGGGGCGAAGTGTGGACGATACTTCGTGGTCACCTGCAGGGAGCAGATCACGACGTCTTCGGGTGGGGTCACGTGATCTCCTACGACCGGTCGTACACAGGGGACTGGGTCAACGGCATCACGATGGTGCCTTGGACGGTGCCCACGCTCCTCGAGCTCATCGAGGAGTACAAGACGGTGATGCTCGAACCCATGCGGGTGAGCAAGCCGGTACAGAAGGGCGTCAAGAAGGTCAAGGGGGCGAAGGCGTGGTCACACACTCCGCAGCCCTACTACCACATCAAGCTGAAGGCGAGCACGATCCGGCACAAGATCCTGGGACCGCCTACGGGCGAGCCCTTCCACCTGGACTACCGGCATGATGTTCGAGGGCACTACCGGTACCGAGTCAAGCGTGGGCCTCTGCCTCTGTCTGGCACGGATCGAGAAAAGCTCGCGTACACCACTCCGGCAGGCAACAAGTACGAGATCTTCGAGTCGGGGGACCTGCCTGAGGACATCCAGGTAGAGCTCAGGAGGAGGAGCCTGCCTCTGCGTAGGAAGGATGAGTGGGTTGCGGTCATGAAGATCCGCATCGACCAGTACGTCAAGGGACCGGAAGACGCTCCATACATCCCTGCTCTGCGGATCCTGGACTTGCACGAATTGCCCGGAAAGCTGGGATAAGAACAGTGAAGGGAGAACTGCTGATGCTGTATGTGTACGGTGCGTGTGTCCGTTGCGGATGTGCCTTCGAGGAGTGCGAGTGCGCGGAGCGTGCTAGCCTCCTCATCAAGATCTAGAACGGGGGCGACATGGTTTCGACTGGGTAGTGAGACTCCGAGATTCGTGGATAAGGCCGGCGCTGAATCAGCCGGAGTCAACGCAAATGCGAACGACAACACCTACGGTGTGGAGGCTGTTGCAGCCTAAGCACTGACCGGGACTACGAGAGCCCGGTACTCGATCGCAAAGATGGTCATCTGGGGTATGCGACCGGGTTATTGAACATAGATGAGACCGCACCTTGCAAGTTGAGTGCAGCCCTAACCGGCTATCAACTTGATGACAGAAGGGAAAGTCCTCCAGCAAGATGAGGGAAGCTGTTGACCCAGACCTCAGAAAGGCCACGTAGAAGATCTCGGAATGTAGCTGGTCAGGACGCGGGTTCGATTCCCGCCGCCTCCACCAAATTCATGTTGATGATGGCATGAACTCGCGGGCCTCCCGTACCTCCCCCATGGGAGTGCCTGCCTCGGGGAAGCCGAACCTCGAGTATCGAGGCCCCTCCTCCTTCACCAGAGAGGGCCTAGGCGAGAAAGGGGAGCAGCTTCGGCTGCTCCCCTTTCTTTAGCTAGGGCTAAGAAAGAGACCCGGGTGTTACCCCGGGCGCAGATCATGCGCTGATCTGCAACTCTCCTTCTCCACACTCGGGGCAGTACCCCTTGCGATTCTCGATCACGACAGTACCGGCACCTCCCAGCCTGGGAACTTGCGTCACTACCTCTGCGATCTTGTTGGCGTAGATGACTCCGACCTTGCCCGACTCGCTGCTTGCGAGCACTGGGATGAACGTCGTCTGCTTGTCCCCGCTCACGTTCTCCAAGAGGGTGTAGTTCCCGGGCTCGGTCATGAGGTCTGTGGGCTGCCAGCCCTTGAGATCCTCAGCTGTTGCCGGCAGCAACCGAACCAGGTCACCTTCTCGAAGCACTCGCTCATCCTCTTCGCCATCCACCCGCATGGGGTAGTCGTCGAAGTCCTTCTCGGTCCCATCGTCCTTACACCAGGTGTATGCGTTGTCCGTAGACCAGGAAGCCTCACACTCTTCGCAATGCATGTACGCCTTGGCGTTGTCCATGATGCTGTAGTCGTCGAGATCGAACACGTTGGGAGCCGTGTAGCCTCCTCGAATGTCCGCCCCGTTGTGAATCTGCAGCAAGACATGCTCCCCCTCATCGTCAGTCCAGTACAGGTACTGGAGAGTTTGGGAGAGGCAGTCTTCCCCGTTGTAGGTGTTGCGTACGAAGGGAGCTCCCTCCCCATTTAGCCCTGCAGCACCTTTGATGGTGCTCACGAACTCCTCCATCACGGGCAACCAGAACTCGTCGTCCCTGCCCTCTACGAACAGCTCGAACTTCTCCTGGATCTCGATGTTGAAGGTGAGCCGCTCCTTCAACCAGTGGTAGACGTGATGGGCAAAGGTGAGGGATCCGCCGGCGAAGCTCCACGCCGTAGGTCTCAGCTTCTCGAAGTCTACGAGCTTATTGCGCTCGTAGTGCCTTCCGAAGAAGTCCCCCGAGTCGCACAGAGCTCGGCCAGTGTTCTCTCTCAGCATGGACGCCAGTAGTTCGGCTGTCGGATCCACTATTCCTCCTCGTACCGGCTGTCTCTAGCCAGTTCAGCTTGTTCGATTGCCTGGCTGATGCTGAGGAGCTCGATGCCACAGTCCTCCATCCAGCGCTTGGCTCTCAGGTTTCGAATGTCCTCCACTCTGTACGGGATCTCGAAGATCACTCTCTGCACCCCTGCCTGGATGATCACCTTGCAGCAATCGAAGCAGGGGTAGTGAGTCGTGTACATCGTAGATCCGTCAGTAGCTATTCCCCGCCGAGCTGCCTGCAAGACGCAGTTGTGCTCGGCATGAACGGTACGTACGCAGTGCTCATGCTCGAGAACGTGCCCTGCGTCGTCGCAGGTCTCGACACCCCTAGGCGCACCACCATAACCAGTCGCGATGATCTGGTTATGGTGGTCCACCAGGATGGCGCCTACACGAGCACGATCACACGACATCCTGGACGCAGTTGCGTGCGCCAGGGTCATGAAGTAATCGGGCCATGTTGGGCGATCGTCACTCACATCAAGCCCTTGAGCTTGAGGAGGGTGAGCTTGCCCTTGATGGGACCGCTGATCGGTCCCTTGTGCACTCGAGCCAGACCTCTCGCAGCCTCGATCGCCTTGGCCTGCGTGCTGAAGGTGGCGGTGTAGCCTGTGCCGTCCCCCAACTCGTCGATCTCTCCGTCGTGCTTGTCTGCCTCGTCTTGTAGTCGATCCAGTAGGTCAGTCACCCAGTCCTCCGTTCAGTAGATTCATTGCCTTCTGGGTCATGGAGTTACCGCTCCCGAACCAGAGAGAGTTCAGCCTGCCTTCCACACCGCCTCTGTAGTTAGCGTGATCGGAGGCGTAGGTCATGACGGCGTTGTACGCCGCCCACTTCGTGTGCTCCACCTTCTTCTGGGCCTGGGCACCTTGGTTGAACAGGTCCGTCAGCGTAGTACGCTTCTTGATTGCTCTGCCAGGGCGCTTCAAGTCAGGGTCAGGCGGAGGGGCGAGCTCATCCAAGAACTCCTGCCACTCTTCGTCGGTCATTCGCATGGCAGCCATGGTTGCCGCACGGTTCTCGAAAGCTTCGAACTGCGTTACCGCGAGATCGAACACCTCTTGAGCACGCTGCAGCTTGGCCCTGGCCGAGCTCGTGTGCCTGATCGAGATACCCCTGTTCAGCAAGCACACCGAATCGGTGAGCTCACGCCGAAGCAAGAAGTTGCACCTGGTGGCCTTGCTGCCATCGTGAGCAGTGCTGACCAGGATGTACGGCAACATCTCATCTCCCCCACAAGGGTCGATGGCCATGCCGTTGATCTGGAAGAGCATCCACACCCGAGCTCCTCCGTAGAAGGTGCCGGCGCTGTGGTACTCGAGGTCAGCGTCAGTCCCCGAGATCCCTTCCAGGATGCTCAGAGCCTCACGAATCTGGATGGGGGTGTAGCGGCTACCTACGATTCCCAAGGGAGCCTGGGTGTCCATGCGGATCACAGCGTTGTGGCTAGCGATGTTCTCGTAGACGAACCCCTCATCATCCACGTAGTCCGTCTCCTCTCCTCCAGACAGCTCCTTCTCGAAGAAGACTGGCCGGAGCTCTACCTCCCACGTGAGGCCGGCTTCTTCAAGCGCCTCTTCGAGGGTGTCTACGCCCTGGACGTTGCCCAGGTTGTCCCATAGCGATTTCATCGTCATCTCTGGCTCCTAACCGATGCTTACTTTGGTGTACTTCTCCACCAGGTCGGGACGCAGAATAAGTCTGGTCACCCACTGCTTCATTTCTTCTCCAGGAGCTTTTCCAGATGGGCTAGGGCCTGCCTAGCGGCCACCCAGGCAGCTCGTAGTTCTGTGTCTTTGGGCTCGATGCCCTTCTCGTCCATGTAGCTGGTGACGGCGTAACCGATCCCCTCGTCATCGACAATGTCGGCTACTTCTTCTCGCGTATAGCTCCCGTAGGGCATCAGCTCTTCTCCATGGCAAGGCAGCCACATACGAAACGGGCCTTGTTGTGTTTTGGGCAGACCCCACAGCACCAATGGCCTGCCTCACCGATGATGGGGCAGTTGATCCTGTCGAGGTCGTCTTGTATGGGGGCACGGCCGTGCATCTCCTCGAACTCCTTCGCAGTGACGGGGTTCTCCTCGGTATCCCGCAGTACGAAGGTGGATGAGACGAAGCTGACTGGCTTCTCGAGCTTGAGTGCGTACTCGAACAGGCTGCAATCGAGCCTAGTGGGGTCGTCGGGGTTCACCTTGACCTGGATGTTGAACTTCACGCTGTTGCGATCGATGGTCCCTACCAGGACGTGGCCGTTGTACAGCTCCCCGTTGTCTCCAAGGGCCTGGCCCTCAGACTCGAACCATCGCTGCAACATGATCCATGCGGTGTTGCTGGGCAGAGTCATCTTCGCGTCAGCTACGATCCTGCGAATCTGCTCCGTGATGACAGTCACTGACCCTGCATTCAGGGGGCTGCCTAGGAACTTGCTCAAGGAGCGCCGGATCGTCTCCTGCACCTCCCGAACCTGCTTGTCTGTATCCATCGTTCCTCCTAAAGAACCGTTTCCCCTTCGCACTTAGGACAGGCGAAGTTGGGGGCTAGTGCGGCACCACCATGGGTGTCTTGAGTCCAGTCGCACTGCATCTGGGCCACCTCATTAATGTGCTTGCACCTCTTGTTGCGGTGTACGTACTGGGGGCAGGTGCACGCCCAGCCCTGAGCACCATCCCACCGAACCACGTAGACCGTGATCCCGTTAGAGCTGGTAACTGTGTAGTTGAAGGACTTGGTCCAACGACATCTACGACTGCGTAGATCCCCATCAGCTGGTAGACCGTAGCCTGCCTCTGACAGAGTCATCCTGATCAACATCAACAGATCGGCGACGTTCAGAGTGCCGATGAAGTCGATGATCTTCACCTCTCGGTCCGTAACCTGACCGAACTTCTTCTCCAGGTGCTTGGCCAGGCCGTAGTCACACCTCTTGGCCTCGATGACCAGTGCCCTGTTGTCGATCTCCTTTACGACGTCGTTGATGTGGGCAGGCACAGGCCACTTGAGACCAAGAGACGTGTGAACGTGCTGCATCCACTTCCTCTCGATCGGCCGAAACTCAGGTAGCACCTCCTTCATGGGTGCAGGCATGTCACCTACGTACGCCTCATGCAGATCGTGAGCTGCCACATAGGCAACCTCTTCCTTGCTGCACTTCTCTGCTCGAGCCAGCTTGATGACTAGCCCAGTGTGCTGGAGCACTGTCCAAGGGACATGTCCAGCGAAGCGGACCTCGTTCCCTAGAGCGAACGCCAGGTCATCCCAGACCACTTCAGTCTTGCTAGGTGTCAGGAACCTGACGTTCTGTCCTGTGAAGGTGAGGAACTTCAGCGTTTGCTTCATCTCCTCTCCCTTGTTGCGTCGAAGGCCAGATCACCTGCTACGTAGCAGGCGTCACAGTCCTCGATCTTCTCGTCATGGGGGCACTTGGCCTCCTTGAAGCACTCTTCGCAGTACAAGGTTGTCGACCACTTCCCACATCCCCAGCACGTCGTCTGGACATCGACAGGGGCCTGCTTCTTCTGGCTATCCGTCATCTCTATTCCAATCCACCTCGTTGTTGATGCACCACTCTTGTGCGGCTGACTCACCTGCGAGTTCGGCCTCTTGCTCGGTGTCGAAGGGACCCTCATCGACTAGATAATCGGCTGTGAAGCTTGCCGACTCGCAGTCGACGACCACCGTGACGTACCAGCCCTCATCAGTTTCAGCCGTCTGGTAGTAGCAGCCATCCTCGTCGTTCCCGACATAGGAGGCGTGATCTACGTTGAACTTAACGATCATGTTGACTCCGCTATTAGGGCGAGCTTGTCCGATCGCTTCAACTTCTTGAAGCGGTACTCGGCAGACTGCGCTGTTGATCTATTGGGGTGGGGCCAGGAGGCTAAGAGTCGCACGGGTGTGCGTCCTCTGGTGTACTTGGCCCCCTTTCCGGCGTTGTGCTTGGCAATCCGGGCTTCTACGTCTGGGGAAACGCCGCAGTACAGGCTCCCGTCGGAGCACTGCACTACGTAAACGCTCCAGATCACTTGTTCTTGAAGAAGGCTTCGATCACGATCCAGATGACCAAGCAGATCATCAAGCCCGATCCTACACAGCAGCCTCCCCCGAAGATGAGTACGTCGCTCATTTCTCTGCCCGCCTCTCGACGTCCTTGGAGGGCTCCACTATACTGGCTTCGACCCTCAGGAGAATCTCATGCGTGGCACTGTGCAGCCCCCGGAAGAGTTCAGCGTGTTGGTAGAGGAGATCTCCCGTTTGACAGAGGGAGCTCTGATGTTCGTCGGAGAGGAAAGGGAGTCCCTGATGTTCCGCTGGGCGGATGTCCAGATGCCTACTGGGATCGGGCTCAAGATGTTGCGGGGCCGTGATCCCGTCGAGGCTGCCCAGGACATCGTCAACAACACCCTCAACCATGACGACGTGCGAGGATTCGCTGCCATGTTCGGCGCCCCTGCCAGGGAGATCGACGCATGAGAACAGCGTCAGAAGGACGGGAGCTGTTTTGATGCTCACGGGTTCACCACAAGATTCGTTGTTGATCGTGAAAGCCCGACTCGCGATCGACAACGGCGTGCCCCTGAACGACTCGCTCACCAAGGAGGCCTCCGCCCTGGACGGTGTCGAGCGTGAGCATGTCCAGCGGATTGTGTGAATCCAGTCAACTCCCATCGTCTTCCTCCTCCTCACACTCCACCCACACCCAGGCCATCACATAGGCGCCCTTGTCGTCCCCGCGAGAGGGCTCGGCTTCGGGGTCGATCTCGAGAGTTCCGTCGTCCTGGTACCTCGCCACGGCCTCCTGCCGGTACCACTCGTCGCTGCCCTTCTCCGCTGGAGGCGGGTTGGGCGGGCTGTTGAACTCGACGGGCTCGAGCACGACCTTGTGGTTCGGCCCGTACTGCTCGATGGCCCACGCCAGCTGCGCGCCGGCAGCGTCCATCGAGAAGGCCCCGAGACGCGCAATGCAGGTCTCGGGGTCTCGCAAGCGGATCACGACGTAGACATCGGTCTTGGACTGGTAGAGCTCACTCATCCCAGCAGCCCTCCGTCCATGTCGGGGTCTTCGATGATGCCGGCCTTGAAGAGGCTCTGCTCCACTTCGAGGCGAGCGCAGGTGTCACATTCGTCGTGGTAGCTGTCGTGGATGCAGGTCGACGACTCCGCACAGTTAGGGCAGTACAGCATTTTGGACGGCTTGCCGCAGTCCCTGCACACAGGGGCCTTGGACATCTGCTTCCAGATCTCCGCTGCGGACATGCCGGACTCCATCAGGTACGTGACCTGTTCCATGATCCCGCCGTTGTTGATGCCCGCCCCCTCCCGGCTCTTGATGTCGTGGACGAGCTCGTCCAGGTCGGAGGAGTCCCAGCCCTTCCTCTCCAGGAAGGCGGTGAACTTCTCGTTGTCCATGATCAGGTCAGTCGATGACATGCGCGTGCCCTTCGATGGTGTCGTCCACCATCTCGTCGTACTTCCAGGTGTTGTCGCCGGTCAGCAGGAAGGCCGCTTCGACGGCCTCCTCCTCGCGGTGCGCTCGCACCTCCTGGGTCTGCTTCATGCGCGCCAGCCCCGAGAGGGAGACGCGGTACAGCTTCTTGCCATCGGCGGGCTCGATGGTCTGAAGGGTGACGTACGGCCGCCCCGACAGGTTCATGTCGATGGTGTAGCCGAGCTCCCGGAAGATCCCCACCACGGTGGGGAGGTGCAGCTGCTTACGGAACATGAAGTCCTGCACCTTGCCGAGGTCCACAGTCTTCAGCTCGCCAGAGGTCACCCCTTGGGCGTGAAGCACCGTCGTCATGTGGTCCAGCAGCACCGTCCAGAGGACGTCGGTTATCTCCCGAGGAGTCATCAGTTCGTCGGTCATTGGTCTTCCAGATCTTGCTCTTCAGCCATGTCCAGGCTGGGCGAGCGAAGGTGATGGCCGCCGCGAGGGCGGCCAGTTCGTCGGGGCAGATGTGCATCACTCCTCCGGGGGCTCGTGCTGCTCCATCAGGAAGTCGCTGATGTGGACGTAGTCCTCGGGGGCCGTCTCTTCGATGGAGCACCGCGCCGTGAACTCATCACGGGGGAGCACCGTCTTCAGCTCGTTGGCCATGTCCGAGTAGGCGGCGTAGATCATGTCGTCGTTGCCCGCGTAGACGTACCGCTCGATGTCCAGGCGGATGCAGATCACCGGACGGAGCGCGCGGAACACGTCCTCGGGCAACTTCAACAGCCCCCGGTTGATGGCCGCCACGATGGCGGTGGTGATGGTGCCCTCATACGTGGGCAGATCCCGCACGTCGAACTCGAACTCCCCATCTTCATAGTACGAGGTGGTGAACCAGTAGGTACGCCGCGCCTTGACGGCCTGATCCTTGTAGGTGTGGTAGATGATGACCTCTCGGTGTTCGAGAAGGGTCTCGGGCTCAGTCCAGACCATCGGCATCGGCAGCCTCCTTCCATTCGCACCCCGCGTCGCACTCGACGCAGTGGGGGATGTTGTGGACTACGTCCTGGCCGGGGTACACCTTGGCCGCCCGGATCTCGGTGGCCATCTCTTTGTCCGTCTCGGCGTAGTACTGCACGATGAGTTCGCCCGGGTTGATCCATCTCTCCACGCACCAGTCTTCCGTCTGGATGTGGCAGCCGTTGGGGCAGGTCCAAGGCATCTACTCGCCCTCCTTGTCTTCCGGTACGTCCTCGGCCTCGTCACCGCAGTGAACGCACTCGAAGGCCCAAGCTTCGACCCTGCCG
>Ga0080013_1000881_pt1 | contig 41219 bp, 52 predicted proteins | sample ETNvirenome_6_85_FD_69236 | JGI IMG/M metagenome (GOLD analysis project Ga0080013, IMG submission 69236) | Marine viral communities from the Pacific Ocean - ETNP_6_85 (SPADES assembly) (version 2) | ecosystem: Environmental > Aquatic > Marine > Oceanic | place: Pacific Ocean | collected 2013-06-19 | reverse complement strand
CGGCACCAGCGGTGCGCCGCGCCCGGTGCCGTCCTCTGTTGCCCCTCCACATTGCGTGCCGAGGGTATGGGCGATGATGTGAGATGGTCGGCTTGGTCTGTTCTCTCCCTCTGCGCGAAGCGGGCCGGCCTTGTCGTCCTCCATCCACCAGCCTGGGCCACTCTCTCTCGCAGCGATCAACTGTCCGTTGTAGGCGTCTTGTCCGTTGAAACCGCCTGGGTGAGCGCCCGATCCAGCGCCAACGGTAACACCTTCCCGCGAGCCTCTGCGCGGCGCAAAATCCCCGCGCAGGCTCGCGGGCTCAAAAAGTACCGCTGCGGCACGTCTCCAGTCTCCAAGATGTCCGACAACGAAGACACGGCGGCGGCGCTGGGCCACTCCGAAGTATTGAGCGTCCAGGATTCTGTACGCCCACCCATACCCGAGCTCGCCCAACGCTCCGAGGAAGGCTCCAAAATCCCGCCCTCCGTCAGACGACAGGACGCCGGGCACGTTTTCCCAGACGATCCAACGGGCGCCACAGTCGCGAGCCAGCTTGAGATACGCGAGGGCCAGTCCTCCTCTGGGATCGTCCAGTCCGAGGCGTTTGCCTGCGATACTGAACGACTGGCAGGGCGTACCTCCGACAAGAAGGTTAATTGTCTCGAATCGCTCATGGTCTACCGCCTTTGTCATGTCGCCCAAGTTGGGCACGTTGGGCCAGTGGTGCGCCAGCACGGCGCTTGGAAACTTGTCGATCTCGCTGCACCATCGGTGATCCCAGCCCAGACCGGACCATGCCACCTCTGGCGCTCCTATGCCGCTGCAACAGCTTGCCCACTTCATCGTTGTGATGCCTCCTTGTCTGCCCAGGTAACTGCTACCGCTAGTGCCGCCCACATGTGACTCTTGAATCCATAGAGGGGACCGGGTGTCTTCTTCAGTCCGATAGCCACCCGCTTGCCCTGCCCCGCAGAGAAGCGGTCTATCAACGCCTGCCGGATGTTGCCGTCCTTCGCTTTCATGCTGCCGCAGAGGTGGAACTTCACGTCCTTGCGGTAGACGCGGTGGGTGAAGGGGAACTCGGTGCCCGACATGCGACCTTTGGGCATGAGGCTCCAAGACGCTTCAAACCTGCCGATCCAGCAGCAAGTCTCGAAGACGCTGGCGCCGACCGGCATTCCGTAGCTGGCTATCATCTCGCATACGAGGTGGCTTGATTCAAGATGGTCCCACATGAGCACCAGCAAGCGGTCGTTGCGGGTGATGCCAGCCTCAACAGGTGCCTCCGCATCGGTGTCGTACAACACCCACCCGCTCTCGATAGTGCCGGGGTCAATCGCCAAGATTCTCATCGTCGCCCCCCCAGTGCATCCTCTCGCATGCTATCGAAGGCGAGGTCTCCTTCCACATCGCATGCGTTGCATTCGCCGGGCTCATTGCCGTGGGGACAGCCGGCGCCATGGTCGGAACAGTCCTGGCACCAGACGGTGTCACCCATCTGACCGCAGCCCCGGCACGGCACCTGCCACAGGCTGGGCTGGATGAGCCCGAGCATTGCATCGCGGATGTCGCCGCCCTCGGTCTCGTTGCCCAGGCAGTCCCAGCCTGTTCGACGCTCCCGCGCAAACAGCTCGAGGCGAGGTCCGGGCGATACGGAACTGATCAGGTTGTGAACCTGCGGAGGCTTGCGACTGTGCCTGGCACGCCTCGCCAGCAACAGGGAAGGCACAACGGGGCTGGGCTTCTGCCCATACGGTGTCCCGCCCGGTCCCAGTCCACCGCGCACACCAAACAGCAACAGTTCATGAGCTCCGCGCAGGTACTGCCCCAGCCCCATGCGGGGACCACCAGCGAACGGGTACTCCGCGCTGACCTTGCCCCAACACATGTTGGTGACGTAGCGGAAGCCCCACGCCTGCATGACCTCGAGCCCCTGGGGCAGAAAGTTGTTGGTGACCCACAGCCAAAGGTGGCTGCCGCCCTCGTCTGCCAGTTGACGCACGGGCAGCGCAGTTATCTCCTTGGTGGACATGAGCGGGTAGTGCCTGTCGGCTCCACGCTTCGACTTGCCGCCGCCACGCTCTGCCCAGGGTGGGTCGGCCAGGATGCACTTGTACTTCATCGGTGTCTCCCCTTGCTGTACGCTTGCTGGTAGCAGGCAGAAGCGGTGCGGTTCTCCAGCCCCGGTTGGGCCGCAATGGTGCGCCACCGTCGATCGTTGCCACCGTGCCTGGCCCTCGGGTACTCCGCACACGCAGTCCACAGTGCAGCCATCTCGGCATCGGTCCAGCGTGGCTTCAGTGTGTTGCGCTGCGCCAGCATCCGCACGAGCAGTCCACCCCCACTCCCCGACGATGGGGGGGACTTTGAGTTGCCGGTCTGTGCGGTGGGATAGGTGCCGCCTGAGGCGGGCGAGGGACTGTCCTTGCGGGTGTTGTGGTGGGACATGGTGGAACCTACGGGGATGTAGTGCCGGCTACTCGAGTTCGTCTGCCAGTTCGTTGATGATGTCTGCGAACATCTTCCGCTGGCGCACACCTCTGGAACCCTTGGTCCTCGAGTTGCGGTCAGCAATCAGAAGCCGGATGGACTCGACCAGTTGCTCCCTGCTGGACAGGAGATCGCCAACGTCAACGTCCAAGGCACCTGCCATGAGGTGAACCGTGTCCAGAGAAGGGAGTTGCTTCGACTTCCGAAACGGCGCGTTCTCATACCGGGACAGGCAGTTGCCACCCGGCACCTTCTTCCAGCCCATACGCTCGGCCAGGTCCTGCTGTGTCAGACCCCGTCGCAACCGGGCAGCCCGGAACTTCGCCGGGTCGAACCACTCTTGAAGCTGCACCTTGCTGGTCTTGCGTGCCATGGTGGTCTCCTAAAATGGGAGGTCGGACAAGTCGTCCTTGGGGGTCGCCGCCGGCTCGGGAGCGGGGGCGACCTTGGGCGCAGGGTTCCGGTCTCGGGTGGGCTTGGTCATGAAGGTCACCTCCTGCGCGTTGATCTCAGCCGAGACCTTCTCGATGCCCTCACGGTCGGTCCACTTGCGATAGCCGAGGCTACCCCGGACAACAACCCAGTCACCCTTGCGGAGGTAGCGTTCGATGTTCTCTGCGGTCTTGCCCCAGCAGACCACCCGGTGCCAGTCGGTCTCGCCCTGGTAGTTGCGGGTGGCAATGCTGATGTTGCAGACCGCGTTGTCGCTGCTGGTATAACGGAGCTCAGGGTCTTGCCCAATCCTGCCGGCGAGTGAGATCGAGTTCATATCAGCCCTCCTGTGGCTTGATGTCATCCGCTGAGAAAGCGGGGTCCAACTTGTCGGAACACTCCGACAGGTGTTTGGTGTAGGTGTTGATGTCCTCGGTGGTCATGTCCGCAATGTCCTGCACCGGGCGCCCCAGCACCTCGGAGATGGGGAGGTATCCGTCCTTCTTGCGGAACAGCGAGCGCATGCGACCCAGGGCGAGCTGCTTGGTGTTGTCCTTCTTGCGGTCAGGAGTCGGTGTCTGCCGCTCATCCTGCCGGGCAGCCTTTCGCATCTCCTCGCGGGTGGCACGCTTGTTGCCGCTCATGCCCAGGTTGGCGAGGGCACGCCCAATGGCAGAGGTTTCGCAGTTCTCGACCCAGCAGTCCACGTTCGGGCCGCCACCGCTGACCTTGCGGTGCTCCTCTGCCCAGCCACTGGCGTCCGGGTGCGGGCGGGTGGCATCCTTCCACACATCGGCGCGGAAGATGACGGCATCGAAATTGTCCACCGAATGGTGCGTCAGGTCGGTGGCGATGCGACCGTTGGGGTGCGCTGCCCAGAAGCGATGCAACCTCTGCTCCACTGTTTCGTAGTCATCCAGTTTGAAGCGAGCCATGCTAGTTCCTCCTGTTAGGGGCACATTATATGCTAACTCGATGCTAATGGTCAACAGGTTTGAGGTGCTTGGGCAGCATGATCAGACCACCCTCTTTGGTGGAGGCCCGGCGATCCTTGCGGTTGGTCTTCATGCCTTCGTTGTGCCCAAGCTGAAAGCCCATCGAGAAGGACTCCGCCAGCATGTTGCAGAGCATCTCGCAGTGCTCCTTGTGTCCGCTGACCACCGCAACGAGGGCTCCCTGCCCCACATCCTCAGGCTTCTTGTCGGCGGGCACCTCAAGGATGGCAAAGCCGATGCCGGTGGGCTGGCGCACTGCGAAGAGGGCGTAGCGGGGCGCTGCCTCGGGCGCTGCCTCGGGCTCGATGGCTTCAACGGTCTCGGTCTTCTTGTCGGTCATGATACCTTCCTGTGCTTCTCAATGATGGGCAGGAACGCATTGCGCCAAGCCTTCTTGGCGAGTTGCTCCTGCCGTTGCTCTGGTGTCCATGCGTCCCACTGCTCGAGCAGTTGCTCGATGCCCTTGGAGACCTCTTCGTCGCCAGGCGGTGGCGGCTCGGGCCGGCACCGATTGCGGGTAGGGTCGGCGCTGCGCTTGGGTGGTGCGTAGGAGGAGTAGCCGTTGGTCTTGGCGTTCCTCATCCAGTTGCGGGCGGCAGCCTTCCAACTCTTCATCGGCGACTTGCCCACCGTCCACCCCTTGCTCTCGTAGTAGTCGAAGAACTTGTCAGCCTCGACCTTGGTGCTGCCGCTGATGGAGAAGAAGGCAGCAACCTCTTCAGCCTCGGGCACCTTGAACTTCTTCTTCTTGGCGGGTGGGATCAGATCAGGTTGTTGGTTGGTTTTGATCATATGGTCTTGATTGGGTGACACTGGTGTCACCATCCCCCCGACACTGGTGTCACCATCCCCTGACAGATTTGTCCCCCTCCCTGTGTCAGATTTGTCACCCTCCCCTGACACATCTGTCAATTCCCTTTGATCTCCATCCCATCGGTCGAAGTTCAGAACGTAGAGGCTGGACTGGTTGGCCCCGGTGGTAGCCACCCGGCGCATCACCTTGATCCAGTTGCCCTGCTCCAGCCGGCGGAGTTGACGCTGCACTTGGCGCGGACTCTGCCCCAGGTTGTTGGCGAGGGTGGCGAGGCTGGGCCAGGACTTGCCGTCGTTGCTGGCATAGCTGGACAACACCAGCAGCAAACCCTTGGCTGCCACCGGGATCGACGGGTCGCGGACGATGTGTGTAGGTAGAACTGCGAATCCCATTATTCATCCCCCTCGTGAGCCCGCTCCTGTGGTAGCAGGTTGCCCTTCTGCACCCAACGCGCAGAGGTGGCGCACTCATGGTCGGGGTGCAGGGCTGCCACCTCGTGGATGGTGGCGGGCCGCCAAGTGCAGCCCACCCAGTAGGGGAAGCCATCCTCTTCACCCATGAACCCGCCACCCTCTGCCACCACCAGCCCCACCAACGGGGGGAAGGCGTAGGTGTCGCGGAACAGGTCCACCGGGTCGAAGGTGTGGCGGGGGCAGCACCGCAGGGGCACTGCCAGTTCGGCCAGGTCCTTGCCCTCGATAGCCAGGACTACGATGTCCAGGGGGGCAGCGTCATCCATCGGCCAAAGAGCCAACACAAGCATGCGGGGGTCGTTACACATGGAACCGCTCCTTCGCCCACGATGGGAGGTCTACCTCATGGACGCCACCACGCCACGCTGCGACGTGCTCCTGCCCCTCGGTCTCCGCGAGTGTGTCAATGCCCTTGCGCCACAGGTAGTGTCCGCTCGCCACCATGTCGGGGGAGGCGGCGAACAGACCGTAGGCATAGGGGGGGATGACCTCGTGCATCAACCACAGCCAATCGTAGTTGTCGCCGGTCAGCACGCGCAGACCCTCAAGGTAATGCACCATCTGGATGTGCATGCCCCGGTTTGCGATGGTCTTGCCGAATGTCGCCGGGCTGGCGGAGCCAAAGATCGAGCTGGTCTTGTAGTCTACGGCAATGCCGCGCACCTTATCCAGCCAGTCGCAGCGCAACTTACACCACAGTCCGGTCTCATCGTCCTGCCAGAACCCGGACACCTCGGGGGCACCGGACACAAACAGGTCCTGCACCTCGGCGTGGGAGCGGGCGTACGTCACTGCCCGGTGGACGGTGTCCCAGTCGGTGGTGGGCACCGGGGTGATGCCCTGCTCGCGCATCGCTGCCTTCGCCTCCTTCACAGCCTTGCTGTTGCCGTGCCCCTCGGGCTGGCGGGCGAACTCCTTCTCGTAGGTGTCGGGTTCAAGCATCGCACCGTGGGCGAGGCTGCCCTTGACCATGGAGGAGGTGGTGGCAATGCCGGTGCGAGCGTGCAGCGGGCCGACAGTAGCGGCACGCACAACGGTGGTGCTGCCGTAGGCTGGCATCGCATGGTACTCGGGGGCGGGCATGCCGGTGATCAGTCCAGCTTTCAGTTCAGTCATTGTCGAGCTCCTCTTCCACCTGCTCGAGGTGGGAGTCAAAGTGCTCTGCCATCAGGGCAGCGCACAGGTTTCGGGTGGCACGCGGGTGCGCGTACCGACCACTGCTAGCCCATGCCTCGAATGGGGCGGGGACTGAGTCTTTGATGCGCTCGGCGCACCGCTGACTGGCGAGGTCTGCGACCCGGCGCCAAGCACCCGCTGCCATCGTCGGCATGTAGGTGCCCTCCATCACGCGCTTGCGGAGGTTCTGCTTCACGCGGAACCGGGCGAAGCTGATGGCTCGGTCTTCATCATTCCAGGCCAGGTCTCGCAAGACCTCGGCGGGTGTCGGGGGGGTGGTGTCAGTCATCGGTCTTCCTCGGTTGTTTGTTGTAGCTCTCGTGCATGGTGGAGAGCAGGGCGAGGCGCATGGCGAGGCGTGCTTGCGGGTTGGCTTGCAACTGCTCCCACACCTGCCGCTCGGTCTGCTCCCAGTCGATGCCCAAGGCTACCAACCAGCGGAGCAACCGCTCGGCCCGCCACTTCGCCTTGATGCTGGACTGCACCGATTTGCCGCTCCGCAGGTGGGTGAGGTTGTATCGCCGGCAACTGCGCGGCCATAGCCCCAGCCCGTTTGACTGCGGAGCCCGAACTTCAATCTCCCTGCCATCGGTGCAGAGCACCTGCCAGATGTGCTTGTACAGGGGAACGTGCCGGTAGGGGGACCGCCCGATCTCAAGCCACGGGACGGTGGTGTTGGATGCGATGCGGGTGACGGGCAACTCCATCCGGCGCATGTGCGCCAGCACGGGGCGCCACGTTCCCATGCCGCAGGGCTTGCAGAAGTAGCGGACCATGCTGTGATGAGCGGCTACCACCCCTCGGTCTGGCACGAGCATGCCAAGGTCCACCTTCCAGTCGGCTTGTTGTCCACAGGGGCAGAGCATCTGTCGTCGCCTCGTGCCGCTTCAGCGGCTGCGCTTGCGGGTTGTCCCGCTGTTGGTGTGCATTATAGCACGGGGTCTACGGTTGCTCCAAGTTGTTGAGGCTGTGCAGGGTGTCAACACCTTTGTCGGTGATCATCCAGTAGCCAGGACCGGCACCAAAGGCGGGGCGGAGCAGTCGTTTGTCGAGACCATCGCGAAACACAATGCGATTGTAGCGGTCCCACCTGCGGGGCTCGCGCAGCAGCAGGTCTGCCAACATGTCGCGCAGGGATTCAGCGTGTCCTGTGAGTTTGGTTGCGGTGGTCATGGTCTAGTTCTCCTCTGTGAACATGCAGTCAATGATCATCATGGCATAGTCGAGCGTGTCACCGATGCGGGCAGCCTGCACAAGCCAGTCCAGCCCGTCGTCGTCGCCCTGCCCGGTAGCCTCGGCGGCGAGCCGGCGGATGGTGGGGAGTTGGCGCCACGCCTCGTGATTGCGGGCTGCGGCGTAGACGATCCCGTGCGGGGTGTAGATGATGTTGGCGACGGGCACGCCGCGCAGCATCAGGACGATGCCACAACGTGTACCCAGGGCCAGGCTAACGTCCAGCAGGGTGAAGGGGCGCGTGTTCATGGTTAAGCCTCCACTCTGGCAAGCCACTTGCCGTCGAACCAGACGCGCTCAACTTTGATGCCTTCCAGCAGCAGCACCCGCAGGGTGCCTGCCATCTCTTGGTCTGTGAGTCCGAGCTCGATGATGGTCTCCATTCTATTCTCCCATGCGGCTACTGCCGCTGTGTTGGGCGTGCTGCCCGTTAGGGGTGCGCGGTGTAGTGTCAGATGATCTCGCAATAGGTGCGCCAAGAATCCGCAGCCGCGCCCTCGTCATTCTCTCCGTCGCCGCAGATGCACTCGGCGCAGGACATATCACAAGGTGGCAAACTCTCCTCCTTGCTGTGGGGGGGCACGTATGCGTCGCAGGCATGGCAGGCGCGATTCTCAGGGGCCGAAGTGCGCCATCCAAAGCAGCAACCGTCGTCGTGCTCGCGCTCGCCCTCCTCAAGCCCGGCTTCTTCCAAGCAATCGTCATTCTCTCCGTCGCCGCAGACCGACCATACGGACTCCATGTTCCCGCACTCAATGTCAGCGTCTGGGTGCCGCTCGCGCAAAAACTCGATGTAGCCGAGATCGCCGTTGATGCTGTCGATGTTGATCTTGATAGTGATGGTTTTCATGTCTTGACCCCGTGGTGTGTGTGGTGGTCTAAACGAGGCGGTCAACCGCTGCCGGCAACCGAAAGCGGCCCGCGCACTGGTCGCAGACGACAACGGCGCCCGCCTTCCAACCCGCGTCGCGCACACTGTCCGCGCTGATGTTTGTCGATCCGGTGGCCGGATCGTGCAAGAACGCGCCGCAGTGGCGGCAGTAAACGCAGATCAGCACGCTTGCGTATTCTGCGGTTGGTGTGTTGGTCGTCATGTCGGTCTCCTTGCGGTGTGTTTTCCTGTGTCCCGGTGTTGGGCGTTGTGCCCGGTGGGGGTGCTTGGCACCCTGCGCTGCGCGACAGCGGACTGACGCGCAACAGAGGGGGTCAAGCGGTGCGGTCTAGCCCTCCCCGGCTTTGCGCTTGCCGGCGCCGCAGTTGTTGCACTTGCTGCCCCAGTTCCCGTTGCCGCCGCAGTAGCGGCAGGTGCGCTCGGTGCTGTTGGCAATCAGCCACCGCTGGCACGCCTGCAAGTCCTTGATGAGGTCTGCCAACTCGTGACGGTCGCGCAGGTGCAGGCTCACCGAGACCGAGGGGCCAGCACCCTGACAGGTGTTGATCTCGCGTGCGAGGTATACCTGCTCCTCGATGTCGTTTGCGTCGGCGCACTTGACTGCCGAAACGGTAACGCGGCTGGCGAACGTGTTGCCCGTGTTGAAATACTTAGACGGGTTGGGATGGGTGTTGCGCTTGCTCATGGTTCCTGTCCTTGCAGGTCTCGCCTGCTGTGATGCCGCTGGGTTGCGGCTGTGATGGAATGCTAGTTGAGCCCGACAAGGTCTGTCAAGCCCTGCGTCAAGCGGGGTCCGTTGTCCTTGGGACGGTCGCAGGTGCAGACGGTCTCGCCGCAGTCTGCCTGGCCGGACGGTCAGCGAGTCGGATTGCCTGCCGGATGGCTTGTTCTGAGGTCAGCATGTCATAGCTCCTTGCGGGTGGGTCGTCCCGCTATCGGGGGTCAAGGGTGCGCTCGATGAGGGTTGAGTCGCGGGGGGCAATGTCGCCCTCTTCGCCGCATTCGCCGCAGCAAGTCTGCGGGTCGTCGCGAGGTGGGAACATCTCAAGCGAGGGCGATGCTACAGCAATTGCGCAGTCGTCGCAGAGTAGAACAAAAGACAAAACGTGGTTGTGGTTGTGCTCGTAGAAGGACAGGATGGTCGGCATGGTCTAATCCTTGCGGGTGGGTCCCGCTATTGGTGGTGGTTCAGTCGTCGCCGCAGTTGTTGAAATTGAGGGCAATGTCTATGGGGCTGCACCACTCGCCAACCCACACAACGGCATTGGGTGCCGGGGCAGGTGCCACTTCTGGGCGCTGCCACAGGATGACGAAGAACAGCAGGGCGGCGAGCGTCAAGGTGATCATGTAGGTTCGGGTGCTCATCATGGTCTCAATCCTTGCCCCATTGGGCGGCCATTGCGGCGGCGATGCCACTGTAGGTTTTGCTGCGAAGCTTCGCTCGGTCAGGACCGGGCGACATATAATGAACGCGGGTGCGTTCAGCCAGCGGCAGCAGCATCATTGCCGCGTGTACGTTGTCGGTGTGCTCCAGCGGAGCCAACCCCTTGAGCCACAGGCAAGTGGCTTTGCTTTCGGTGTGCCCGAATTGCCAAGGCTGCACAATCTGGTCTGGCTTGCGCCACTGCGACGACAGGACCCCGATCGGGTTCTCGATCGCGATGCGCGGACAGTCTGCGGCGGCGATAGCGGCGACGAATGCCAACGCCGCTTGCTGCCGACCGTCGGCCCGCTTGGCGGCGAACCAGCGTGCGCCGGAACTGGCAAGATGCGTGCAAGGCGGGAACGCGACGATCATATCCCAGCCCTTGCTCAACTCCGCCAATACGTCGCCTTGAATGTGCCAGCCGGGATGGTCACCGCTGCATGGTTGAATATCGCAGGAGTACGCCTCGTGCCCGAGGTTTCGGAACGCGACCGCGACCGCTTGGCTTTCTTCGCAGGCTACTAGGATTCTCATGGTTTCGGTCTCCGTCTATCAGGGCAGGGCAGAGGCGCCCCGTGATGCTGGCGACCATCGGCGGGTCGCCAGCATACCGGGAAGTCGCTGCTATGCTGCGGCGTAGGCTCCGATCACCTTCCCCTTGGCAGTGTAGATAAGGCGCCCGAGCACGCCTTTGCGGACAAGCGACTGGACGCGTCCCGCGTCGCCGTTGCCGTGCCGTGGCGAGACGATCGACAAGCCCTTGCCGGCGCCGTCGCAAAGACCGCAGTCGGCGCACGACATAATTTTAAGCCCAGCATATTTGCGGTAGACACTGCCGGGGCAGAGGGTAGCACCCTCGGGCAACGTGTTTCCAAGGGTCTCGGCGGCGGGAGAGTAGAAGCCTCTCCAACCCGCCGCCTTAGCTTCGGCAAGGTCTTCTAGGGTGTAGCAAGAAGCCATATGGGTTTCGCACAAATCCGGGCGGTCTCGCCAATTCTCGACATAGGCCAGCGACTGCATGCCAAAGTCGGCGAACGTGGACAACATGTTATCAACAACAGCAGCGGGGATCGCGCCGGTACTGCCGACAACCATCAGCCGATACTTGTCGCCCGACTGGAATCGATGGGCACGTAGATGGTTTCGCAACGCATTGGGTCGCGCCTTGATCGCTGGCCCAGCCTTGCGGATCGTGGTGATTGGTTCCGAGACGCTCTGAGCGTTGTATTGGGCGTAACACTTAGCATTGCCCTTGTGCTCGCAGGCATTGTCGCAGACCGAGTCAATCGCGCCATTGATCAAGCTGTGGCGATAGGTGGTACCAAGCTTGATGGCAGACTGACCGTGGTCGGCTGCCCGGACCTTGGCAATCGTGACCATCGGCACAACGGACAAGGCGAGCACTTGCCGCGCCTTCACCTTGCCTTTTACCTTGCGATTAGCGCCAACGCGGGCGAAAACAGCGATCGGCTGGCCGTTCAATTCGCTATTGCCAGTCCATATTAGTGTCGATTCTCTCATTGTATCCTCGTATGCGACTCAGGGCCGCTTAGGTGTCGCAGGGTCTGCCCCTGCCCTATACCCCGGACCGTGGTAGTCCGGGGCAATGGGCAACGGCAGAGCCTAGCTTTCTGTACTGCGCTTGGAGATCCAACGTCGGCACGCTTGGAGATTGCTAATTAGTGTGTCCAATTCTGCCCTTGATGCCAAGTGAATGGTGGTCGCCATATGCGAGCCGTTGTCAGCGTAAAGGGTCCGCTGGAGGTAGATTTGCTCGCTTGAGAACAAGGAAGGGTCCCCCGGTAGAGCAACAACGGAGATCCGGCCCTCAGCAATAACGGGACCAGTCCGAAAAGAAGTGGTTGGATCGGTTGCTTTGTTGATGCGCTGTGCCATGTCTTCCTCGCTTGCGGTTCGGGACCGCTTAAGTCGGCTTAATTGCCGTAGGAGTATTAAGGGCATGGTTCGCACCTACTGTCAACTAACTCTTCTGCCCCCTATCCAGCTTGATCCTAGATGAGGGTCGCCCGATCCCCGCCAACCATCGGCAGTGATCATCGGTGGACAGGGAAGATCGACAAGGCACCAAGATCGGGCGTTGATATGGGAAGGCTAGACCTAGACCGGGAACGGTGACGTGCGTCAACTCGAGCTAGCCTCCCATCACCGCCTATGACAAGTTGTGTCCTATGCCATTTGCAAGCCACTGCTTGCGAGCACAGCCGATCACCGTCAATCTGGACCCTCAGGGTAGGGAACACCATAAAGACGCAGCACAACAAAGATAGCTAACTCTTTGAATATAGGGGGCTTTTCGTTCCTTTGACGCTAGATCGCCCACATGGGTGCCTGCCCGTGGGTAAGGGGGTACCTGGCCTCGAGGGGCTAGTGCTCGGGGGGGACACCCCCATACCCGATATATCCCAAAAAACGGTGATGTCCACAGACCCCAATCAACTGGCGGCAGAAACATCTTGACAAAACCTCGGTCTCTTACTAAGAATCGACTGCAAGGCAGGAGCGGAGCAAGTTATGCGAGCAGTCGATACACTGGAAGGGACGCAGTCCCTCTAAGGGAAGTCTCGCTCTCTTGCTTTCCTAATCTTGTTGTCAGGTGTTGGTTGTGTGTGTATTCTGCTGGGCGGAAGGCTCTTGCAGGAGGAACACATGTCCGAGCGAGCAGGGTTGATAGAGGTTGCGCCTCTTCTAGTGAGTGAGGGTTGTCGGAGGGTGTCTGGGTACGATATGTACCTGGTGTCCGGGTCGCATCTTCAGATGTTACAGGCGGCTGCCCGGAGCAGCGAGTTTTGGGAGAAGAGGGCTCGGGAGAGGGTCGAGGAGTTGGCGGGGAGGTCGGGTTGCGGGGACTGCGGAGAGACCTGTTCGGACTGCGATTGCGGAGTTCGGATACCTGAGGGCGGCGTTTGCCCCCACCCCACCCACCGGGAGGCCGGTGTGTCTGTTGTTCACATCTCCACCCCTTCCGACCGGCAGCACCTGCACGACGAATACATCCGGCAGAGGGATGCCGCAGAGCGGGGGCGGAGCAGGTTAGATTCTGAAGGGAGTCCGCGCTGTCGGAACCGCAGTTGCAGCAACCGGGAGGCAGAGGTAGATGTCTGACATGCTTGTCAAGATGGCAGAGCAAGCGTTGGCTAAACAGATCGAACGGATAAAGGCAACACCTGCTGGCTCTGATGTCGCTAAGGCTAATCAACACCTGCTTGCCCTCGGTGACGGGTTCGGCGTGGGTGCTGGGCTGTTAAGTTGTGCGGGGGCACTATACTATGTGCTGGACTGCACGCTGGCGGTGGCCGGGACGTATGAGTGCGCTGTCAGCTTCAACGCATCGGGATTCAGTTGGGATTTCGGTGCGTTCACAGCGCCAGTGGCAGGGACATTCTTAGTGAACCCAAAAACCGTTGCGGGCAAGTGTCACTTCACCTGCGTTGCGGTGGACGTTGTCGAGGGTATGGCGACCTTTTCGCTGTTCAGTACGCACGGGAAGTTGTATGGAACCTTTGTCGGTGTCACTGAGGGTGCCGACATGGCCGACATTAGCGGAACAGGCACGTTGAGCGTGTCGTAAGCATGTTAGAAAGGAGCCCGTCAAGGGGTTTAGAACCGATGTCCAAGGAGAGACTGATGAGAGCGTTCATGATTCTGATGGTTGGCTTGAGCCTCATGCTGACTTCGTGCAGCGAACAGAAAGCACCCGCAGCGCCCGCAGCCGAGGCGACCCGCTTTGACAAGATCGTCATGCACCTTGGCGAGTGCAAGAAAGAGCCAGCCTGCAAGGCAAAGCTCACTGCACCGGGGTCGTTGCTCATGGGCTGCGCTTGGTGGCAGACAGCCTATTGCAGCGCAGCGACCGCTGCCGCTGCCACCGCTTGTGTGGTGACCGAGGGCGAGGCGTGCCTGCCAGCGATTGAACTGGTCAAGAGCATGGGGTGCTGTGATTGTCTGCCCGCCGGGTTCACGCGGGACATGTGCAAAGACCTCCCCTAGTTTGCTTGAAGTAGTGCGTCGGCACTGTAGAGGCTCAGATGGGGCTTGAGTACCCTTCCAACGCTGCCGAATCTTTCCACGCCCCTGCCCGACCCGCCGGAAGAAGGATGAAGAAGAGACCCGGACCCAAGCACAAGCGACCGACCCCGCAGCGCGTTCTCTACACCCCAGACCGCTGCTGGCGGCACCGAGACTGCCCTCGAGACTGCCCCGACTGCCGCAAAGAGGCGCAGGAGGAGAAGAAGGTCTTCCACCTGTGGGACGCCCGCAGGGAGAAGCACGAGGGGGTGTGGTATGCCAAGTGTGCGGACCACGAGGCATGGGTCCCGCAAGGAGAGCCCTGCCCAGGCGAACGGCAGTCGCTGATCAAAACCATCAAGGTCTGGAACGGGATGGAGCGCAAGCGTGAAAGAGCGGCTCGACGAGATTAAGACCGCTTTCGACGGTCTCCAATTCCCCAACGATGCAGTCCGCAGCCTCGCCAATATGGCTGTGGAGAGGCTCGAAACAGCAGTCGAAGACAAGAAAACGAGGGCTGAAGAAGAGTGGTACGACCGCTGCATGAAGATCGCCATGTCGGCACCGTCCATCTCCCAGGGCGAGAGACACCAGAGAGTCGCTGCTCTGGCAGCGAGGCGCAGAAAACGGGGCACGGAGTGAAGCAAGACATCTTTGAAGAGATCGTCGAAGAGGCTGTGGCAGACGAACTGTCAGTCCTGTCAGATACCGAGTTCGACGAGCAGTACATCCTCCAACTGGCAGAGGACTTCGTCTTCTTCTGCGAGCAGGAGGTCAAGATCGTCGATGCAGACTCCAACGTCATCCCGTTTGTACTCAACCCGCCGCAAGTCCGAGCCACCAGGCACGCCCTGCGCGAGCTCCTCGCAGGCAGACCGCTGCTGATGGTCATCCTCAAACTGCGCCAGGAGGCCGGATTCTCCACCTGGGTTGCCGCTCTCCTGTCTTGGTTGACCATCTTCATGGACAACTACCGGGCCATGGTCATCAGCCACGATGACGACTCCACCGACACCCTGCTTGAGAAGTACACCTTCATGTACTCCAAGATGTCCCCGGACGTGCGCCCGGAGGTGGACCGCTCGGCCCGGAAGCTCGGAGTCCACTACAAGAACGGGTCCTTTGTCCGCATCGCAACCGCCGGCACCTCGGCAGTCGCCGCCAAGAAGGGGCGATCCAAGACCCTGCAAGCCGTCCACTTCTCGGAGGTGGCGTTCTACGCAGCCCCAAAGAAGCTGGTGACAGCTGTTAAATCGGCCATGGGTGCCCGCCTCGGACCCTGGCGCATCATCATCCTTGAATCCTCCCCCTGCGGCAAAGGCGGGTACTTCTACGACGAGTACATGCGTGCGAAGAACGGGGAGAGCGAGTTCAAGGCTTGGTTTGTGCCCTGGCATGCGGTGCCCAAGAACACCATCAAGCCGGCTCCGACAGTTCTGGGGCATTGGCGGAAGTGGCGCAAGCACGGCAGGGCTTCAGACAGGGAAGCCGGCGGGTTCCTTGAGGACAGCAGCAACCGGATCGAGACCTACGACCTGTCCTGCGGGCAATGGCTGTGGTGGTGCTACTGCTACCGGAACGTCTGCGACGGTGACGAAGAGCGCATGCTCCAAGAGTACCCCGACGACGATGTGTCCTGCTTCCTCGCCAGCGGGCGCCAGGTCTTCGCAGCCAAGTTCCTCGCAGCCCAGAACAAGCACCTGTTCCCATCGACCAGGTTCGACCTGTCCGACAAAGGACCGACCATCTTCAAGACCGAGACCGAGGTGGGGCAGTTTGAGGGTTGGCTCGATCCAGAAGAGGGCACCCGCTATATAATAACTGCGGACATCTGCGGCGGCGGGACCGGCGACGACTTCAGCGTCATCACCGCTTGGGCGCGGCGCGGCAGGGCGATCGAGCAATGCGCTGCCTACATCGGCAAGCCAGACCCAGATGAAGTGGGTGTCCTGATGGACATCCTGGGTCGCTTCTACAACAACGCCATCGTCTGCCCGGAGTCCAACACCTACGGCAAGACCACGCTCAAGGAACTCCGCAAACTCAGTTACCCCAACATCTACCGGGAACTGGAGTGGAGCCGCGCTGAAGGCAAGTTGATCAGGAACAAGCTGGGCTGGGAGACCACCGCAAAGACCCGTCCGATGCTGGTCTCGGCGGCCCGCAAAGCCCTGCGGTCGGACTCCACCTCGGTGATCATCCACGACGACAAGCTGGTGACGCAACTCTCCAACTTTGTCTGGGTGGATGGCATGCGGTGCGAGGCGCAGCCAGGCGAGAACGACGACTACGTCTTCTCCTTCATGATCGCATGCGCCCTGCACGATGAGCACTACGATCTGGACTTGCTCTACAACGACGAGAAGCCACGGGAGGAGGGTGCCCCTCCCAAGTGGAGCACGGTATCGGAATTGGTGGATGAAGACTCCGACGAGCACTCGGACGTGGAGTCAGAGTTGCTCGAGCTTGGGTTCTTTTCCTCACTCTGACGGCACCCTTTTGGAGTTAGAACATGGACCCTTTTCACATTGCCCTTGGCATTTGCGTTTTCCTTGTGTACGCTGCCGGGCGGAGAGCTCTCTCGACACAGGCTCGCCAGGCTGAAGCGGAACGTCGCGAATGGATTGAAGAAAGGGCAGGTCTCATGAAGCAGGTGGTCAAGGTTGCTCTGTCGAAGACGGTGGGCGAGTACATGTCTGCTGAGGACACGACACCTTGTCGGACCTGGGAAGGGGACGGTTTGCACCCGGACTTGGACCCGAATGACTTCCCAGAAGTCGTCGTTGAGCAGGGGTAACCGTGCCAAATCCACCCCCCCGTTATCCAACTCAAGCGGAACTGAATGCGATGACCCCGGAGGCGCGAAGGGCATCGCTTGCAATGATGCAACCGTCTTGGGTTCAGCCTGGTTCTCAAGTTCCTGCCGGCGGGCAGCCACCTCCCGGCTACTGGACGGGTGGGGTTGTGCAGGCTGGCGGCCCGAGCAGCGTTGGACGCATGAACCGGGGGAATCCTTGGGTTTCCACGCAGGGCGCGGGCGTCGTCCCTGGTAATTTTGGCAACCCTCGGGGTGTGACGTATACGGGACAGGCGGAGGGGCCGGAGGTTACGACACTGGGGGTTAGTTCCTTTCCTGCTGTAGGTTTCACCGGCAAAGGCTCGGAGTATATGGACAGTTCGGATTGGCATGATACCAGCCTTTCTCCGCCGGAGGGGCCGTCGCCGGAGGGGTACGGTTCTGGACTTGACCCTAGAGTCGCCGCTGGGCTGGCTCGCCGGCAAACCCCGTCGCCCGCCCCCGGACCCGCACCCGCCTCCGCACCGTCCATGATGTCTCGTCCAGTACCACTAGGCAAGCCTGTGGAGGGATACGGTGCCCGGACTGTTGGGCCTCAGTCTATGGAAAACCAGTCTGTTCCGGCACCAATGCCGCAGCAGCAAACCATGGCCGACCTGAAACCCACACCTACCACAGTCGCAGGTGCAGCAGCATCTGCCTCGCGCACCCTCTTGTCCAGGCGGAAAGGTGGAGCCGGCGGCAAAGGCAAGGCTGCCGTTGCCGGGCCGGCTGCCCACAAGGCCAGTCCTTCCTGGCGAGAGCGCATCATGCAGGCTGCCAGCCACGGTGATGTGTACATGCGGAAGATGCACGACGTCCTCATCCGGGCACGTCGGTCTGCCGCAGCCAACCGTGGACAGGGTCTCGCCCCCTTCGTCCCGGTGCGGGACTACAAGCACAACAAGATGATCTTGGTGGTGGACGACGGCACCGACTTCGTCTTCGACATGAACAGCCGCAAGGGTCAGGCGGAGTACAAGAAAGCCCTCGCCCAGGCTGGCTACTCAGGGCAGAAACTGTCCAAGTACGCTGATGCTGCTTCATCCGAGCTCGCCCACATCGCGACCTACGGGGAGAGCGAAGAGCAGACCAAGGCTGCCCGCCTTGAGGCAGAGCAGTCGATGCAGGCTGGCGTTGCCAACATCAATGACGAGGCAGACCTCAAGACCATGATGGCGCAACTGGCGGAGGTGAACTGATGGCATTGGTCAAGTATCGCCCTCCAGTCGAGACCCCGGACAGCAAGGATTGGAAGGACTACCTCGGAGATGGTCTTGAGATCGGCGGCATGGTCATCGGTGGTGTCATCGGCGGCATGGCCGGCAACGCACCAGGTGCCGTCGCAGGGGCTGGGCTCGGCCATAGCGCAGGTCAGATGGCGGCATCCTTCCTCGAGGATGACCCCACCAAGTCCAAGAAGGAACTCAGGCAGGGTGCCATCGGCCTGTTCAAGGGTGCGCCTGCGATGGTCGCAGCCTATGAAGGTGCCAAGGTGCCAGAACTGCCGGGCGAGGGTGGGTATACGTCCATATACGCCGACCCCAATGCCATGGCCGCCACGTCGCCCATCCAGAACCCGTTCGGCGGCCAACCGGCAAAGACCATGGGCATGACGCTCCAGGGGCAACCCAAACCTGTCGATGCAGCCTTTGCCGAACAGTTGGACTATTCCACCGACGAGCACTATGGGACGTGGAAGCCGATCAACAACTACTACGGTGGCGGCATGTCGCTTCGCGGCAGAGGGTTGGGTCTGTAGATGGCGATCCCACGCACCAAGGTTGACCGTGTTCGCCACGCCCGGCGATACAAGGACAAGAATCCCCAGCACGAGGTAGACCACTACTTCAACCGTGCCAAGGATGCCCGCTCTGCCACCACGGCAGACTGGGTCTTGAACAAAGCGTTCATCCGGGGCTACCAGTGGTTCTCCGCTGACCCGCAGAACAACGACATCCGGCGGGTGGCGAAGAAGAGTTGGCGCAAGCAGATCACCTGCAACATCATGCAACCCGTCGAGCGCACCGTCGTCGCCAAGCTCACCGCCCAGGAACCGCGCCCAGTCGTCACTCCCGCCACCAACACCGACAAGGATCGCTCTGTTGCTCGTGCGTGCGAGCGGATGATGACCTATCAGTGGCGCAAGCACGGCATGGACCGAGAGTATGTGTCTTGGTGCAGCGAACTGTGGTCTACCGGGCTGGCGTGGTGGAAGGTCAGTTGGAACCCGGAAGCTGGTCCCATCCGAGAGGTGGACCCGCTGATCGCTGACTCCCTCGGCCTGTCCAAGGCAGAGCGCAGCCGGCCCGAAGGCGAGTTGGAAGCCTTCTCGGTGTCACCGTTTGAGATTTTCGTCGATCCCGGTGCCAAGACCATGCGGGATGCCCGCTTCATCATCCACGCCCACACCATGTCGGTGGACGAGGTGTTTGAGCGATGGGGCGTTGAGATTCAAGGCGAGCGGGTCGCCGCCTTTGGACTCGAGTGGCTGTCGGTGCTGAACGAGGGTCGTGACCAGGTGGCAGACACGGTTCTGGTCAAGGAACTGTGGGAACTCGCCTCCAAAGAGCATCCGGGTGGCAGACGCATCGTCATCGCGGGCAGTGAGTTGCTGGAATACGAGGAACCCAACCCTAAGAAGGGTGAGGACGCCATCGAGTTCCCCTTCATCTACTGCAACTTCTACCCGGACACCGAGAGCTTCATCGGCCTGACCCCGGTCTCGCAGGCGCGGGACATGCAGATGGCGACCAATCAGGTCTACTCGCTCATCATCGAGCAGATGCACCTGGCCGCCCACGGCAAATGGTTGATCCCCAAGGGGTCGCAGGTGACGCGCATCACCTCCGCTCCTGGCGAGAAGATCGAGTACAACCCGACCCACGGTCCACCGCACTGGATTCGGGGAGACCCGGTCAGCAACAACATGATGCAGCTTGGCGAGTATTTCCGCGCCGGCATCATGAACACCTTGGGCGTGCAGGACCCCTCCCTTGGCCTGTCTGAGGGTGCCTCCCAGTCCGGTCGATCCATCCTCTTCGCCGCAGAGCAGGACAATACGAAACTGGGTCCCACTTTGAAGTGCATCCGCCAAGCCCTCAAGGAACTGGGTCGGATGATGCTGGAGACCTGGAAGAAGAACGCTGACTTCCCGCTGACCTACCGCATCATGGGTGAGAACGCCATGCATGAGGCGCAAGCGTTGGACGCCAACGAGATCAACTACGAAGATGTGGAGTTCCACATCGAGTCCTCGCTGCCCGCCAACCGCGAGGGTCGCCGCCAGACCATCATTGAGATGGCGCAGATCGGGCTCATCAATCAGGAGAAAGCCCTCAAGCTCCTTGAGTTCGGTGATGTTGGCGAACTGCTCGGCGGCACCGACCGCGACCAAGAGCGTGCCCGTCACGAGAACGACCTGTTGTTCCAGGGTGAGCAGGCTCATGTGTTCCCGCACGAGGCGCACGACGAGCACCTTGAGATCCACTTGGATGCGATGAAGGAAGACCGCTGGTACAAGGCGGGACCCAATGTCCAGCAGGCATTCCTCATGCATGTCCAAGCCCACGGTCAGATGATGCAAGGGCCGGTCGAGGACCCGGACGCAGGGGCACCGCCCCCGCCCGGTGGACCTCCGCCGCCCGACGAAGGATTTGGCGTTCCCCCGCAGATGCCTGGCGTGGAACCGAACGTGCCAGAAACGCAGGCTCTCGAGATTATCGGGGGACCCGTATAACGGTTGGTCGCGTTACGACCGGGAGGCATGATGAGCAAGGGAAGAGACACAAGTTGGGGGACAGCAGACGACTTCGATGCCGCCATGACGTCCAGTATGGGCGCAGCGGATGAGACCTCGCCACAGACCGAAGATTCCGTTCCTGCGGATGATGCGGCTGCCGACGACGCGGGCACGTCAAGCCCGGACGAGGAAGTAGAAGTAGAAACTGCTGCCGCAGAACCGGAGAATCCTTTCGAGGAGTCGGCGGCGGAGCCCGTCGAGAAAGCGGTTGAAGATGACCGTCCCGTGCAGAATCTGAAGGCTGAGTTCGATCGCAAGATGACGAACATGCAGTCCCAGTTCGACACGGTGCTCAGTCAGAATCAGCAGTTGACTGGTGTGATTGGGGACCTTCGCCAGATGCTCTTGGAGCGTCAGCAGGCGCCGGCAGCCCCGGCACCCAAGACGGACCCATACGCCGCGCTCGACGAGGATGACCCCGACTACGACGTGAAGCGATTGCAGATCGACCTCAGTGAAACGCGCCGCGAACTCCTCGACATGAGGACCAAACGGCAGCAGGAGGTTGAGAACCAGTCGCGGACCCAGCAGGTGCAGCAGTACCAGCGTTGGGTCCAAGACACGCTCGTGAACTACGTCGATGCCGCAGTCACGGGGACTGCGTTCAGCGACAACCGCGAGGTCAAGGCCCGATTGTGGGAAGCCGGCTATACCCAACTGGGTGTGATCGGCGGCGACCAGCGGCGCATCAACGAGGTGGAGGCTGCCATCCAGGCTGCCAGGAACACCTTCGACTCTATCCGCAAGAGCGCCCAGGAAGGCGCGGTGCGGAAGGTCAAGACCAAACCGTCAGGGCGAGCTCCGATCCGGTCCCGTGGGGCTAGTTCGGCAGTCGCGGGCAAGAAGCCCTCGACAAACCCTGCCAAAATGAACGACAGAGACTTCGCCAAAGCGGTGGACAACTGGTTGGAAACCAACCTCGGTTGAAGTCGGGAGATTGAGATATGGCTACCACTTCAGGTGTCAGTAAGGGCACAGGAATCACCAACTATCAGGACCTCGACGGTCTGCTGAAGGACTTCTACGGTCCCCGCATTGTCGAGCAACTGAACAACCGCAACTGGGCGCTAGACCGTCTGGAGCAGCGCAAGGACATGAAGTGGAGTGGTCGCAAGATCATGTTCCCCATCCATACCAAGCGCAACACGGGTGTTGGCTTCCGTGGTGAGACCGGCACCCTGCCGCTCGCTGGTGGACAGAACTACGCCCAGGCTGAAGTCACCGACGTGCTGTTCTACGGCACGATCCAACTGACTGGCCTCGCCATGGACTCGGTCCTCGATGACAAGGGTGGCTTCCGCCGTGCCTTGGAGTCGGAGATGAAGGGTCTGGTGACGGACGCACGCGACCACATGGGCGTGCAGATCTGGAGCAAGCCGGTGGACGAGTCGGCGACGAACGCCAGCAAGTTCAACGGTGTTCGCGGCAAGGTCACGGCGTATGCCGGTGGCACCACGACCGTCAAGGTTCCGCTGGGCTACAGCAGCGCACCCACCGGATTCGGCGGCACGCGCTACCTGAAGGTTGGCGACATCTTGGTCTGGGGCATCCAGACCGAACTTCAGTCTGGCGGCACCCCCTCGGGCTACGGTGAGATCACCTCCATCGACACGCCCAACCAGCAGTGTGACATCACCACGCTGGGCGGCACTACCAACCCGGCAGTCAACGACTACGTTGTTCGCGGTCACGTCAACAGTGACGGCAACCACGAGTTTGAGCGTGGCATCAACGGTCTCGGTGCTCTGACCAACGAGTACCAGGTCCTGGCCTCGCAGGAACTCCAGAACGTCGCGTACACCAGCGGCGGCGACTACACCTGGCAGACGCGCAACGTGACCGGCGCGGGTCCGTTCGATGAGAACGAGATCCACCAGATGATCAAAGCCGTGCAGGAAGTCGCCGATGGCGAGCCCACCTGCCTCATCAGCCACTACTCGATGTACCTCGAGTACCTGGCCTCGCTCCAGAGCCAGACGCGGTACGCCGCCGACAGCTTCAAGGGTGGCTACCAGGTCCTCAAGTTCGCCAGCGACCGCGAGTACGACTGGATCATCGACAAATACTGCCCCTACGGTCACCTCTTCGCCATCGACGAGGAGAGCCTGTTCTGGGCGATGCGGCGCGACTTCCACTGGGACGACAAGGGCGGCAGCGTGCTGAAGTCCCTGGCTGTCTCGGGCAGCGGCTCCGACGCGGTGCGTGGCTTCTACAAGGCGTACATGAACCTCGCCTATGAGAAGATGAACACCCACGGCATCCTGCACGGCGTCACCGTCAGCGGAACCGTCCTCTAGTAGGACAGAAGGGAGGTGACCCCAGATCTGGGGGATCGCTGGGGTCACCTCCTTCCTGCTTCAAACCCCCAGATAACCACTCATGCGAAGGTGGTTGGAGGAATAGCGCATGGCAACGGGAATCCAAGCGAAAGATTGTGCCCTCGACCAGGTGTTCGGCACCCAGATGGTGTCGCAGCTCCTGCGAATCGAGGACTCTTCAGCGGCGCAGACAGCGACCGCGTACCAGACCTTTCCGTTCGACGCACGCATCAGCAAGATCGTGCTCGACAACCGGAAGGCCGATTCGGATGTGGACAACCTGCACTTCCAGATCAAGGACAACGCCGATGCGGCAGTTCAGATCCGGCAGCGTGCCCGCACGGGTGTAAAGCAGCAGTCCTTCATCGAGGTCACCGGCACGCCTGTTGCCGAAGATGGTGTCCTGTTCGACATTGATGTCGGCAAGTCCACTGAAGGCAACTTCTCGGTCTACACCTGCGTCATCGAGGTCGATACCTCTGGTGCTGACGTGCAGGACAACGACGACATCGGGATCACCGTCACGGGTGTTACCGAGCAGACCATTACCAACGACTCAGGAAGTCCAGAAGATGCTGCGACGTTCGCCACCCGCATCGCTGAGGAACTCAACGATGTTACTGCATTTGAAGAGGCGGGCTTCATTGCTGCGGTGTCGAGTCGGGTTGTGAGTGACAAAAAATACGTCATCATCAGCAACAACTCTGACTTCGCCCTCGCGGTGGACGACGCGGGGCTGACCAATCCCGCCGCCTCAGCGGAAGTGGCGCCGAGAGCTTATGAGATCGCTCAGTCCATCACCGAGATAGTCACCGCGCACTCCTCGGTTGTGGTCGCAGCTTCTTGTGATGCTGACCCGGCGACCCTGCCCTACGTCAAGATCGAGGGGGAGACCGCGAACGTGCCCTTCTCGATTGCCAAGGGCACCAAAGACGGCACCGCCGACATCGATGTCGAGTCCAAGTTCCTCTGGTTTGAGGCGACTGGCGGCATCGACGCTGGCGACTTCACGGTCCTGCATCCCTCGGACGAGGAGTTCGATGTGGATGAGTTCGACTCGCTCGAACTCGTTCTCAAGGACGAGGCAGACACGAGCAGCACGCCCATCGAGGTGAACTGCTCTCTGGTGTACGGTCCCGTTCGGACTGCCTACGCACGAGCGAAGACGGGCAAGGACGTGACTCTCTACACCAGTGCGAGCCAGGCAGACTAGAAGGAGGGTTCATGAGTCTGCTCAAAGCGCAGTCGCATGAGTTCTCCTTTGTGGATGGATTCGGCGACGACATCCGCGATGCCAGGGACTACGGTTTCTCGGGCAGAGCCTTCCAACTGCTACGCGAACGGCACCCGGATGTCGTCGCTGTCCATTACCTGGTCGATGGTCTGAACAAGATCTACGCCAGGGGTGACAACGGCAAAATCTTCTTCCTGCGCGACGTGCCTAAGGGGTCGGAGTTCAAGGTCCTTGACGACCTCGACCTGTCTGCTTGGGCGGGCCGGCAGGTGACCAACAAACAGTACCGTCAACAGGTGGCGAATGGCATGAACGCTCACAAGGAGCAGGAGCAGAAGGAATACGTCGAGGCTGCGCTCAACGCTTGCGATCCAGAGGAGGCTGGATTCATCATCCGCCGATGGAAGAGCCAGGTGATGAATGAGGGTACGATGTTTCCGACTGTCTCTGTGCCAAGCAACCTGTCGATTTAGGGGGTCCACATGAACCTCGGTGATGCGCGTACCCGCACCCGGTTCTTTATCAATGAGCCCTCTGCCGCCTCGTGGACAAACGCGCAGATCGACAGCCTGCTCGTGGCTGCGAACCGCAAGGTCTACAACGACATCTGCGCCCGGACGGTGGACTACTTCCACAAGGAAGTGCGGATTCTGTATCCCACCTCCAGCCCACACATCACGCTCGACACGGTCACCGACCTCATTACCACACCATCTCTCGTTGGCAGGTGGGTCAAGGTGCTGGGCATCTTTGAGATCAATTCCGACGCAGACATCTCGGACAACAACACGCCCGATCTGCTGCCTGTCGAGGAGCACATCGTTGACCTCTACAACCTGCCGCACTCGGGCATCGAAGAGGACCCCTACAACCAAACGGGGTCTTCCGCCGGGCACTCCTACAAGATCCTGGGTCGGCGCCTGTTCGTTTACCCGCTGTATACAACCGCACAACACCTGTGGATTCACATGCTGCCCCCGGTTCACGACCCTGCGGCAGACGCGGAACTGCTGCTGTCCATCGATGGTGGTACGACAGGCGAACTGCTCGACCACCACGACCTCATCCCCATGTGGGCTGCGGTGGAGGCGATGCTCTCGGTCAAGGCCGACGCATCAGAGCACGAGAAACTGTACTGGGCACGCTTCCGCACCATGATTGACATCCTTGGCTTGACCCAGCAAGGGCAGACCCCACCCCGCGTCAGCAACGCGCACAGGTAGGACATGGCAGACACAGAGTCACAAGTGCTCCCAGTCTTTGGGGGAATGGAGACAGAGCCGGCTCGACAGAAGAGTGTCGAGTTCGATCTGCTTTTGAACTGTGACCTGTCCAGGGATTTGCTCGAGGCCCGCAAAGGCTGGCGCATCCTCCGGTCCCCAGAGACCTGGCAGGTTGAGGCAGACGACGATGCCACCGACCGCTACGTCCCAGACGAATGGAAGACCCTGGCGTGGGAGGAATACTTCCCTCTGGGAGCTCACCTGTACTCGTCTAGTTCTGGCAGCGATTATATCATCGCCTGCGCTGTGCCCAACGACAATTCGGGTGGTTTGTCGCAGATTGTCTCAGCCGGCGTATGGACGACCACTGCCCATTCGGCCAACATCGGGGACGGTCTCACCGTCCTGACTAGCGACAACCGCTCCAACGACCGACCCAACCGTCCCTATACCTTCACTCAGTTCGGTGTCTTCGTCTACTTCTGCAACGGAGGCACCCTGTGGAGGTGGGCAGAGCACGACAAGGAGATCACCGACGCTGGCGGTTCCTTCTACAAGAACCCCTCGGACCAAGACCAGTTCGCGTACATCACCAACTTCTATGGTGCCTCCATGGTGGTCGAGCATAACGGACGCCTGGTCTACGCCGGATTCGACGACGATGTCTGGCTCACCACCGACATTGCCATCGACACAGACGGCACCGCCATCTTCGCCACCGACGACCAGACCAAGGATGGAGTCAAACTCTCCACCGACAAGATGAAGATCCGCGTCGATTCCCGCTTTATCTACTTCTCCGATCCCTTCCTGCCCCGGTGCCTCCGTGCCGTGAACTTCTCCGCTATGCCCTCGCTGCGGAAGGTCACTGGCCTAGCGTCATTCCGCAAACAGCTTGTGGTGTTCACTGACACCGAGATGTACATCACCGACGCGCCCCCCGCGAAGGTGGTGAAGGTCATGGGTGTGGGCTGTGCCGCCCATAGAACCATCGTGCAGACCAGAGATGGTCTCCTGATGTGGACCGCTCAAGACGGCATCTACGCCTGGGATGGCAGCGGGCTGCCCAAGCGGATGAGCAAACCGCTGGACAAGATGTTCCGGGGCAGGGAGGCACCTGTCGGGCTGCCTCGGGGCTGGACGATCCAGGGGGAAGACCTCCACATGCCGCACATCGTGGCACACAATGTCCTCAAGCATGCGTCAGCGGCTGTCATCGCCTCGGACGATGTTTACGTCGTCGCACTCAAGGGCGGTTCTGGAACGGAACTGAACGACATTGCCATCTGCATCCACTACCCGACCGGCAGGTGCTGGCTGTGGACAGGGGCTGGCGCATACGATTCGGGGACTGAAGGTGCCCCGGCAGACACGGTTGGTTCTGCCATCGCTGGCATGTACTCGCTGATGTCCAGCAGCAGAGAGCCCGAGAAACTCTTCGCCCAAGGCTACCTCGAGTACAATGCCGCGACCCGTACCAACCCAGATGAGACTGCGTCCCACATGTCCATTGGGGTGATGGATCGGGAGAACGCCCCGGACGAGAAACTGACGTTCGTTGCTTCCTCGCCTGTCTACGCCGAACTTCCGTTTGAGATGATTGCGATCACCAAGCGGCTGCACATGGGCGATGCCGCCCCCCGCATCTACCGGCAGGTGCGGATGCGGATGTACGCTACGCGGGACGACACTTTCAACAGTCGGATTGCCGGCGGGTCTGCGGACACCAACAAGGTGCAACTCGCCCTGCTGCCCGAACTCGCCCCATTTGAGGCTATCAATCAGCAGGATGCCCCGGCAGCAACCGCTAGCCAGGAGTACGTCACCACGGTCACCCCCTGGCCTCGCGAGTTCAAGTCCCCAGTCTCGGGCTACTTCTGGCAGCCAGACGCAGGCGATGACTCTATCGGTCAGTGGCAGGCAGACGGTGGCACCGCTGAAGACGATGTCCACCTCTGGGTGCCCGACCAACCCTTTGACTGCCGGGTGGATGTGCGATGCCCCTCGACGCAGTTCGCCAGGTTGGTACTGCGGAAGCGGGTGGACGACACCTCGGGTGCCTCCTTGCGCGTCATCGACATCTCCTTAGTCCTGACCCCGGAGAAGGGGGTTCGTCGATGAGGGAAAGCTACCCCAACATTGGGTTCCAGCAGCTCGACGCACTCTCCAGCCTGCATGTCGGCGTTGACCACAGTCTCCGCCAGATGAAGGAGGACCTCAACGAGAGGTATCAGCGAAGGGGTGTGGAAGTTTCCCCACTCGATAGTCTTGCCGGTGCCGTCCGGGCCGCCATCACAGGCGAGGTCATCCGCTTGCTGCCTGGCGAGTATCGACTGCCCAACGCTCTGACGCTGGACAAAGAGGTCACTATCGAGGCGATTGGCAGGGTCCGTATCACCTGCGACGGGAACGCTTTCAACATCACTGGCGCTTACGTCACACTGCGCGGACTACACTTCAAGCAGACCGGGACGACAGCAACCGAGACCCTGGACATCCAAGCTAGCCACTGCTCTATCGAAGCTTGCACCTTTGAGGGAGCGCAGCAAAATGCCGTCCTCATCGACGCAGACTATTGCCGGGTCATGATGTGCAGGTTTGTGGATGACATCTCTCATGGTGTGTTCGCGGACATCTATTATGACGATGGCGCAGACTACGGCATCGCTGTCGGCAACAAGTGGTCCTCGACTCGGACCTATGTCCTGTCGTACATGACGGGCACCAACCTGAGCGAGGCTGCCAACGGTCCCGCCGCAACCATCGATGTGCGACCATGACAAGCGGACCCCTAATTCCCAAGATCCTCGATGGCGGTGCGCTGCTCGGCTCACAGATCCGCACCGCGCTTAAGAACATCCAAGATTTTCTGACTTCCATCCCGGTGGACAACTTGGAGCGGTTCAACATCCGAACCCATCTGCCGTTCCAGAGCGACAGGCAGGTGGGTGTCGCTGCTACCGTCATGATGAATTACCAGAAGTTGGGCATCGGGTCTGGTGCTGCCAGTGGTGATAGCAGCAAGGTCTACGCGGTGGAGTTCCAACTCCGACTGAGTGCTGCCATTGCCGGTGGCGACGACTTCACGGTGACCCTGGAGCAGTCGGGCACTGTCGATGGCGTTTATACCACAGTGACCGGGTGCAGTGCTCAATTCACAGCAGGCTCGCCAGGCGCTGCGGTGGAGACAGACGGCACCAACAGTTATGGCTACTACAAGCAAGTGACACCCGGAGCTACGACCATCGCGGCGGCGCAGTTCCTGCGGGTCAAGGTTGTGTCCGACGCGGGCTCGACTCGGACGGTCGAAGAGACCAGTGTGGTGGTGGGCGTTGAGACACGCCTGCAACCATAGGGGGAAGAGATGGTTGACTTCACTCGAGGGTTCAGCAACGAGGGTGCGAAGGAGAGCGGCTTCCCCACATCGGGTGAGATGGGGCAGATGCGCCAAGGTCTCCCGCCGCAGCGCAAGCAGCAACCCTTTGAACACAATCAGCAGGGCGCACAGAACCCCTTCGCCAATCAGACTCCGATCCACCAACCAGTGCAGCAGGCTACGCCCGCCGCCCAAGGTTCCCAGTTCCGCGTCAAGACCAAGGAGATGTCGCCGGCAGTAGCCTCGTTCCTCCGCACCCAGTCAGTGCAGCACGGCTCACGCGGTCTTGAGGGTCGCCTTGGCGGCATGGAGCAGACGGTCCAGGGTCTTCAGCAGCAGCGCCAAGAGCAGGACATGCAGTCCAGGGTCCAGGCTGCGGCAGAACCCATGGCACGCATGATGATGCGGCAGCAGCAGCAGGCAGCGCAGCAGCAGCGACCTGGCGGCCCGCCCATGCAGTTCGACTACTCCAAGGAAGGACCGCCCGGCGGCGGCGAGATCCCCTACCAGGGAGAGTCTGCCCCGCCACCCCAAGCAGCGGGAGGCGCAGCCCCTGATGGACCCAGCAACCCCTATGGTCCCCAGGCACCCCAGCAGCATCCGGCAGCCGCCCCGCAGCCTGCGGGTGACGCAACCCCCGCGCAACCCGATGAGCCCGGTGGACCCCCGAATCACTTCGCCCCTGGCACCGCCACTGACACAGGCACCAGCACGATGGAGCCACCTGCCACGCCTTTCGAGGAGCAGGAGTCGGCAATGGTGCCGGCTGAGGGTGTCGAGGAAGCCAGCCTGTCCACTAAGGACGGCATGTCGAAACACATGGGCGACCTGTCCACCAAGGAGGGCTGGAACAAGGCGACCAATGGCATGGCACCCTCGATGGGTGGTCTGCGGAAGGAGATCTACGACATCGCAGGCAAGCTCGGTGCCCTGACCGAGAAGGGTGGCGCCCTGCACAAGGGCATGCTCGAGCAGGCGAAGTCGCAGATTCAGAAGCAGAAGGACACCCTGCACGCTGCGCTGGCGGAAGCCGGCGGCGGCATCCTCGCGGGCGGCAGCCCTCTCCTGGCACAGGAGTCGGTGAATGCAGCGAAAGCCATGGTCGATGCGGAGTACAAGTTTGCCCTCGCTCAGTCGCAGTTGTACGGACAGCAAGCGGGCATTCTGGCTGGCTTGTTGGCAGAGCAGGGCAGGATGGACTTGGCAGAGGCTGCTCAGAAACTCGCCCAAGACAAGTTTGCGGAAACCAAGGACATGAACGCTTGGAAGAAGAAGTATGCCGGCATAGAGGCAGCCACCAATTTCATCAACGCATTCGACCTGGTGCCTGACGACGAGACCATCGGCAAACTGGCAGGCATCCTTGCCGGCGACATCGAGGTGTCCGACGAGGAAATAATAGAGATGTTCGCGTACAAGCCCAGTTCGGTAGAGATGCCCAGCAACCCTGCTTACACCAGCGCAATCATTGAGAAGTGGGTGCAGGGCGGGTCGGTTCCTACAATCGTTCAAAAAATGGCGAGCAAGGCAGGCAAATTCCCAATCCCTCAAAAAAATGCCTACACATCTAAATATGAGTGGGGCAAGGCTCTTAAGACTTGGATTCAAGCAATCACCTACGTCGCTGAGATCCACAACTGGGACGACGATTGGCATGCAGCCTTGAAGGGGTAGACGATGGCAGAGCGATTTGAACTTCTCAAGCAGCGCCAGTGGCAGGGCATGCAGAATGCCTATGCCGAGGATGCTGCCGCTCGCCGGGACTTGGCGATGACCGACCAAGCCCTGATGCAGAGCAAGGCACTGACCAACCTGGCCGGCGTCATCCCTCGTGCCATGGACCCGCACACCATCGACCCGGAGGACATGCACCGGATGGAGGCGACCTCTGCCCGTCACGGTCTCATGGAGCACCAACTCCAGAACCAGCAGGCACTGCAAGCGCAGCGGGCCGCCGACAGGAAGGAAGAGTTGACCCACGCCGCTCGACTCCGAGACCGCTTCGCCCGCAGGGGCAGGGGCAGGGGCAAGGGTCGAGGCGCAGAGAAACTCATCAAGGAGATCGAGGGCCTCGCTCTCGAGATGGATCAGAGTCCCACACACCACAAGCGGATAAGGAAGGTGTTGGAGTCCAAGTACAAGCGACTGCGGCGCATATCTCCAGATCTCGAAAGAGCCACGCGAGAAGTCATCGACCCGGAGAAACTCTCCCCCACCGGCAAGACCTATGCCCAGACCGGCAGGGACATGCCTCGCGCCAGGCAGCCGCAAGACCACAGGGATCGCATCATCCAAGAGGAGTCCAACAAACTGCGGAAGTTGATAGACTCTCGAGCGAGGATCGTGACCAGTCAGAACCTGTTCGGAAAGGAGAAGGCGAAACAACTCAAGCTCATCGACAGCATGATCGACACCGCACAAACTGACTACAGCAGGGCTATTTCCGTTGACCACCGTCAAAGCACGATCCCGCAGCCGCAGGCTGAACCGAACTGGGGAGAGCCGCCAGCCCCAGGTTGGCGTAGAGCCAAAGACCGTGGCGTGTTTGGTTGGGCAAGTCCCGATCGCAAGCAGTTCCACCCCTTGAGGTAGTTCCGAATGGCGAGTTCAATCGAGTTTCTCGATGATCCTGGGGCGCAGCCTGCGTCAACGGTCGAGTTTCTTGATGAGCCCTCTGAGCCATCGGTCCAGTTCTTGGACGAAGAACCCGGTCTGGTAGCCGGCGACCAGGTGGCACCCGGAGAGACCGTTCGCCGCCAAGCCTTCGACAAGCCCCTCGCAGAGTCCGGGCTGCCGCTGACCGGGCAGTTCCTGCACACCCTCGGAGACCCGCTCGGTTTCATCCGCAGCCAACCTGAAGCCCCTGGTCCTGGGCAGGTGGGCTTTGACAGGTGGCTTGCCCTCCAGACAGCTGGAAGGCAGGGAGCAACTCCACTCGCAACACAGGTCGGAGAGAACCGGGCCATGGAGATGGTGACGGGCACAGCCCAGTTCGGTGCCAACGTCCTGGCAGGTGGGGCTGCGGTCGCCGCCGGCATCCTAACCTGGCCTTTCATGGGCTCGGTGCTGTTAGGCCGGGAGGTGGGTGAGGGTGCCGGGCACTGGGCGATGCGTGCCAAGTTCGGTGCCGGCTCAGAGGCTACCGACAACGACCCTGCCCTGCGTGCCAACATCTCGGAAGAGGACTGGGACCCTGCCAAGCATGGCTACTCCTCAAAGGCCGCCATCCAGAAGTCCCTGCGAAAGGGTGCCCACTCGAGGGACGCCTGGATGCAGAGGATCAACGAGCGCACGGTGGCCGCCGGGCGAGCCATGGTCTACGGACTGAGCCCTGCCATTGCCTCGGCTGCCATGGCGGAGAAGGGAGACAAGTGGGACGCATTCGCCAATGCCTTCTACCAGTTCCCGGTGGAGTCCCTGCTTGGACCGGCGATGCTGCTCAAACCCACCATGCGGATCGGCGGAAAGAAACTTCCGGTCAAGGTGCGTGCCGGCGACGACTTCGTTCAGGTAGAGTCGGTTGCCGGCGAACCCCTGCACTACAAGAAGCACGCACGCAAAGCCTTCTACGGTCTGGTGAACATCCCCGAGCGGGACGTGAAGCTGAACCCGTGGCTGCACAAGTCCTTCCATCACACCCCGGATTGGGCGAAACCTGTGTTGTGGGACTTGCCCGATGCGGTCACCGAGATGCGGCACTCCTTCCGAGACACCTTCAAGGGGCACCCCTATGGAGATGCGATCCGAGCTCTTGCGGACGAGTACGCTTCGCCAGAGGTCATTGAGAGGTTTGGGCAGAAGGTCGATGAACTTACGGCACAAAACGAGGTGCCACTAACCGACCCGCAACAGGAAGCCATCCTGTTTGGACTGCTGGAGAAGAACCTGCACCGGAACAAGAAGGGTGAGATTGTCCCGCCAGGCAAGGACACGACGCCCCTACAGAAGGAGTACGACTCGGTGGTGGGTGATCCCGGCGCCGGCAGCCGGCCCTCGGACATGGTGGCTCGCCAGCGGCTCGGTGAGAGCATGAAGAAGGCGGGGCTGTCCGACGAGGACATCGCCCTCAACCTGGCATACATCCAGCGTATCGTGCCCGATGCCGTCGAGAACCTGCTGCCCGAGCAGGCGCAGGAGTACCTGCAAGTCATCCGCTCCCTGCCCGCCATCAAAGAGATTGTGGATGGGCCGGCAACCGGACGGTCGCTTGCTCCTTCGCCAGAAGTTCTGAGGAAACAGAAGCGCGAGTACATCAGACAACTCCGCGACTGGCAGCAGAGGAAGTCAGAGCAACCCCTATCATTTGACGAGTTTGAGGCGCAACGCCCAGAGGTCGAGGGGTACAACTACCACGGCTCGCCTGATGGTGACCTCGACTTCATTGACCCATATGCACACACCAGGGAGTGGAAAAAGGGGACGGGCTTCTATTCGACAGAGAACCGGAAGGTTGTTGAGGAATACGCAGCCGGTAGAACGCGCAAAGGGAAGCCGGGCGAGGGTAGGGTCAACTACGTTGAACTGAACCCGGATGCGAAGATCTTGGACATGGAACTCCCACCCGACATGGAGATGTGGAACCAAATTGCTAAGAACATGGATGTTGAGCCCGTGCGCGGTTTGGATGGGCCAATCAAAACGAACTTCGATGCGTATAAGGAGTTGGTTCAGAATATCCGCGACACGCATCAGGAGGCTGGTGCCCCAAGTGCGGTTGTTGAGTCGCTGAACAGCGGTTACGGATACCACGCAACATCCCACATGGAGGGTTTGAAAAGCGGGAACCTCCATCGAGTTACGATTGTCATTGACGACGCTGGTGCCCGCATCGTCCCGCTGAAAGAGGCGTATGCCCGCTACGTCAAGCAGCACCCAGAGGTCCAGCCGCTCGGTGAGCCACCGACCCCACCCGCCGAAAGAGTTGCAACCCCTGAGTCTCAGAAGTATGCCATCCCCGAACTCGCCAACGCGGGAGCAGCGGAAGTCGCAGAGCGGTTCCTCTGGGCAGCCGACAGTCGGAAGGTAGACGCCTGGATCAAGAAGAACGAAGTCGTTCGCGGACCCAAGTGGGCGAAAGACATTCGCAAGAAGATCCGAAAGATCGCTATGCCCAGGAGCAAGTTCCGCAACGCCGCCGACGTGTACAACAACGTCAACGAAGGCATCACAGGGATGATGACCAGGGAGGAGGGGGCAACACTGGTCGCTGGTGCCATGAAGGGTCTCGCTCAAAAGATGAAGCACGACACCAACTGGGTGGCGTATGCCTTCTCCGAGACCGTGACCAAGGGCAAGTACACCCACGTTCCGATGAAGAGCGTCCACCCAATCACTGAGAAGTTGCCACGCATCCTCGCCAAGATGGACGAGGCGAACGTCGCCGCCGGCAAGCGCAGTTATGAACTGCCTGTGTCGGAGCACGGTGCCCTGCTCTACACGCAGCCCATGAAGCTGTTCATCAAAGGGGCAAAGCAGATCGAGAATGCAGCCGGCGGGAGTGAAGCCGCTGTCGCAGCGCAGGCCAGGCTCCTGGGCATCATCCGGTCTCACCCAACGGTGCGCTTCATCTCCGACGCGAAGACGCCGGCTCTTGCCCGGTGGGTCTCGCGGGAGATGTCGAATCCGCAGTCGGACCTGTATCGCTTCTACGAGCCCTACCGCTTGCAGCAGGAAGCCCTCGTCGAGACACTGGGTCAGCACCCCCTGACCATCCTCCAGAACTACGATGCCTACCTGTCGCGCTCTTGGAGCGACATGACCACCAAATGGGCTGCCATCCAGAGGGACCTGGGCGCAGAGGTGTTCGGCATCCCGATGAAGCAGACCTCGTCCAGGCACAAGCGTCAGCGCACCGATGCTGAGGCTGCCGGCGCTCTGCTTGAGAAGGTCGAGGCGGCTGAGAACCTTCGCCAGAAAAGGACGAGGGAAGCCAAGGAACTCACGGGTGACGAGCAGTCTGCCTTCATCGCCCAACATGCTGCCGATCTATCCGGGTTCACCACCCACCAGACGGTCAAGTGGACACTGGACAACAGTCAGTGGCTTCTTGAGAACATGAACTACTTCAAGCAACTCGAGTCCTACCTCGACAGCAGCGGCATGATCTCACTGGAGCCCAAGACCGGGTGGGTGAGATTCCTGACCACCAAGGACGTGACCCCTCAGGCAGCCGCAGCCAACGTGGACCCCTACAACTTCATGTTCGGACCCATGGCCGGCAAGTACGTCCCGCCCAGCATTGCGAAAGCGTTCAGAGGTCTCCGAGAGCAGTATAAGTCGGTCGGCCCTCTTTTGGGCATGTGGAAGTTGCTGCATACAGGCTTCAATCTTCCCGGCTACCACGTCCGCAACGAACTCGGAGACCTTCTGAACCTCGCCTCGAGGTCCGGGTACACGCCCACCCACAAAGCTTGGAGGACCGCTCGCACAAGGTCCAATTCCCTGGTGGACAGGCTGCACGACCACGGCAAGATCGACGGGACTACAGCCAAGCTCATCAGCGATGGTCTCCTTCAACAACCAGGCGTCGATGCCACCCCGATGGTGACCGGCGATGCCATGACCCATGCCGGTGCGCTCGGTTCCCATGTCCTCGACCAGACCCTGCGTGGCGTGTCGCAGGACGCAACCGGCGCCATGAAGACGACCACGATGCTCCAGCGTTTCTATGACCTGGGCACGGTGGGCAAGGGTGCTTGGGAGAAGTGGGGGGTGCCCGTCAGACTGCGCGGCAACAAGAAGGGCATCAAGCTGGGCAAGGCATACCGAGAGGCAGTCGATGCAGCCAAGGCAGAGTGGTATGCCAGAGAGGGCTACCCAGTCGCCATGTCTGGCAGCGCAGGCATTCGGGAGTTCACCCGCCAACTTGCAGACACAGCAGTCATCCGATGGACAGTCAAGCGAGAGAACCAGCGTCGAGCGCAGGCATACTTCATTGCGAAGGATGGTCTGGGTTTGAAACACTCCGAGGCTGTGCAGTGGGCACTCGACACCTTGCATGACTATGGCGACAAGCCTGCTGCCATGACCTGGTTGCAGACCAATACCCTGTCCAAGTTCATCGTGCCCCCGTTCCTGACCTACGGGTACAAGCAAGCTAACTTCACCATGCGGATGATGCTCCACCGTCCAGAGCACTACATGATGAAGCTCATGGTCGATGGCATGAATGCCTACGATGTGACCCGCACAGCCCAAGAGGATGGTGGCGACAAGCACTTCTTGGCAGGGCACCAGTTCGCTGCCCTGACCACGTTCGGCTCCAACCGCTTGCTGATGGGCAGTGGTCGGGACATCGCGCAGATGTTCCATGCCGCAGGTGGCGGCGGCAAGTGGCTCCGGGCCTTCAAGGGTTACGACAAGCACGGCAACATGCACGAGTTGACGATGACTCTCCCGCTGCGGGACATCGCGAACCTCAACACGGTGCTGCATGACATCCAGCCAGACGATGACGTTCTGCGCCGGGTCGCTCGGATGAATCCGTTCACCGATGCCTTCTTCGTCTTCATGAACCCGTCGTCGCTGTACTCCCCAGCCCAGGGCTCGGGCGTTGCCCCCTCCAATCCCAGCACCTCGGTGTATGCCTACCGAGCTCTCGGCTACCTCGCCAAGATGTTTGTGCCGGTGGACTCTTGGCAGAGGTCAGGCCCGCTCACCGCGCTGCCCGGCGGCGCTGCCTACGAAGCGGCTCGAGGATTGTCTCAGGGCGCGATACAGACCCGTGGCAAGCGCAACCTACCTGTTCACCCGGTGGAAGCCTTCACGCGCATCTTGACTCCAGGGATGGGTATCTCTGCCGTTGACCAAGCCAACATGTGGTATCGCACGGTCCAGTCCATCAACGCCAAGAAGCGTCGGATGGCAATGGAGAGCCGGCGCCAACTCAACAAGCTCAACCCCTTGGAAGAGGACCAGGCACTCGAACTGCGGCAGGGTGAGATCAACCTGCGCTATGCCATGCACATGAAGGCACTTGAGATGAACCTTGCCCTGACCGGCGACCGGAAGATGCACAAGCACATGCGTGCCCTGAAGAAGGATTGGCTGCGTGCGTCGAGCGAAGTAAAAAAGCGTGGCTTCATCTCTCCGCTGGAAGTCGGCACACCCGAAAGCAAAAGCATCTTGAAGTCGATGATCGATACAGCGTACAACGTCTTCACAAACACCCCGGAGGGGAACGAATGAGCGCAGCGGCACAACACCACAAGTTCTTTGGCACCCACGGCACGATGTCCAAGGCATGCATTGCCTACCGACAGGGGCTCCGCAAGCGTGGCATCCACACCGTCGATGCCCTCGCCCTGATCGGCTTCCTCTTCGACCGCATGGAACTGGTGGAGGCCAACGTGAGGAATCCGTTGGAGGAACTAGAGCAGATGCGAGCGCAGAACGACATGCTGCGTGAGAAACTGGCGGAGGTCGAGGACAAGCTCGGTCGCATCGCCGACATTCAGGTGATCCGCAACGGATTGAACCGCAAACTCAAAGACGAGAAGAAGAAGGAGAAGTCATGAGTCAGACCCTACAGCGCAACCTGTCCAAGACGGGCAACAAACACAAGTCGGGTGCCACCATCACCGTCGTCGGTGCCGAGACCGGCGGCGGAGCGAAGACGGTGTACATCTGGGTCAACGGGACCAAGAAGACATACACCCTCATCAACCAGGACGCCACCGCAACTGCCGTTGCCATCGAACTGCTCATTGAGGCTGTGACCAACATCACTTCGTCCTCATCGGCAGGCGTGGTGCAGATCGACACCGACGACGGTTCCGACCTGGTGGTGTACGTCGCCACCGACACCGCAGACGTGACCTTCACTGTGGACAGCGGTGCCACCCGCATGGCGGTGCTGGATGATGTCACGGCTGCCGCAGCCCCTGCCTTGCCCACCGATGGCGTGGATTGCGGGCTGTGGGAGTACATCTGCTACGTCTTCGTTGTAAAGAACCCGACTGGCGATCCCGGTGTACTTGAGGCAGCCATCTGGACGATGGACCCCTACACCCTGACTTGGCAGAAGGATGCTGTGGTCTCGGATGTAGACCTGACCGTCGCCACCACCCTGATGGGTGCAGTCAAAGGCTTCTTCCAGAACAAGGGCAACCGGCGGGTCGCCATGGTCATCGAGTCGATCAGTTCCGGCTGCGCGGTCGATGGGTTCCTGTATGCCATCGACAAGTAGGGGAGCGTCATGAAGTATTTTGCAGACTGCCAGGTCTGGATCTCGCCCAGCAAGGGACACATCTTTGTCGTCAAAGGCCGGCAGGTCTTTCGACTGGGAGTCAGTCGCGGGTCCCGCAAGGTGCCCCAGGACGCAGTCGTCAAGGCTGCGATGACTCGCGGCCCAGACCTGTATAACCGCATGGTGGGCTGGGCTGGGGCGCAGGGTTACTTGCTATGGACGGCGCCCGCGCCCCCCCCAACACCTACATTCAAAAGAAAGGCCAAACCTAAGAAGAAGGCTTCTGTTCGGAAGAAGACTTCTGTTCGGAAGAAGACTTCTGTTCGGAAGAAGGCTTCTGTTCGGAAGAAGGTTTCCAAGGAAAAGTAGATGACGGCAGATCCTGTGATGTTGGAGTTAATACGTGGGGTCAAGGCCGACATACGAGCGGTCCACATAGATGTGCGGGATCTCGCCACGCGAGTCGCGACAATCGAGCAGTCGGATTCTGCCAGCGTCAACAGGCTTGCGAAGAAGTGGATGCCTTGGTTTCTCGCTGCTTTGGGTCTAGGCGGCGGCAGTGGCGTTCTTGTTGGTCAGCAAACAGCGGGGGGGTCTCATGCGACAAAAGATCGATATGTCGGAATTGTTGCGGGAGTTAAAGGACCTGCGGCAGGAATCACAAAGCATCCTTCACACCACCAAAAACGTTCTGAATCGGGAGTTACACCACAGCCCGGCGTGGGTAGAGGCGTGGTTGGAAGCCAGCCATGAGCAAGGAAAGAGCCCTCACCCTGTTGTCGATGGACCGCGCCGCTCTGGAAGTGCTGACTCGTGAGTTTCAGACTCGCTGGAACTTGAAGGTTGACGGTTGGCCTGGACCGGAGGTTCGCGCAAAGATCCGCGACCTTCAACCCGCTGCCCCGACTGAGCCACCCGTCATTCCCAAGACCAGGGCAGAGGTCAAGCGGGTGTATGGAACCTTTCACTGGACCTCAAGTCGAGGTCGCTACATCGACATCGATGACGAATGGGAAGACTTGAACATTCGCAGGTTTAAGTTGCATACTGGGCAGCGACGTAGGCTGCACCGGCTTGTGGGCGATGAGTTTGTAACACTATTCCGAAGAGCGTGCGACCGTTCAGGATACACCCCCAGGTCGGTGCAGACCTACGTTCCCCGGAAGATCAAGGACGAACCAGATAGCAAATTATCCCTGCATTCCTGGGGCATAGCAATCGACTTCGACCCAACACTCAACCGCTGGGGCGGCAAGCAGAAGGATGGGCAGCCTTGCCCCCTCGCTGTACACCCTGAGTTCTTGCAGGTCTTCCGCGATGCCGGTTGGCGATGCGGCGCTGACTGGAAGACTGGCGGCGGTGACTGGATGCACGTTGAGCGCAGGGCACCCTAGTCCACCATTCGGAGGTTTTGCCATGAGATGCCTGATCGTGTTTGTTTCGCTGCTCGCCTGCCTGCTGATCGTGGGTTGCGAAGATGACCCGCCCGCCACCGACGACTGCCCTTCAGATGTGGAGATGCCCGCCGAGGTGTCGCCTGTAGATGTGGGCGCCGAGGTGTCGCCTGTAACGGCTCCCATCGAAGTGACTCCATGAGCCACTCAACAACGTCTATGAGAGAAGGAGTTTGATATGAGTTTGCCTACAGCAGCAACCGAAACGGCGGCCAACGTAGCTGAAGCGATTGTTCCAGCCCTAGAGGCTTTCCCCTGGTGGACAGTCGCCGCAGGAATCCTCGCATGGGCGATAGTCCTGGCTCCCATCATCGACAAGGCTGTGGACATCACCGACACCAAGCTGGACAACAAGGTCTGGGGGTTCGTCAGGGCGATACTCGGTGGCCTGACAAGGCGACGGAAGTAGTGTCCACCTTCCTGGCCTTCCTGCGGGCCTTGACGAAGGTGCTAGAGTCTCTGTTGCCACTCATTAAGGAGTTGGCCCATGAAGCCGCTGAGAAGCGACGACATCGTGACAGCCTGTCAGCAGCTCTTGGTGTTGGCAGTGCTGACGACGTTGCTGCTGCTTGGGACCGGCATGACGAGTTGCTGCCCGGCACCCGCCCGCCCGACAGTGCTGGGGAAGACGGAGATACGGAAACTGGAGAGCGGGAGTTACGAGGTGAGCGCGGGCTGGATGGAGCGTCGTCGCCGGTACGAGCGTGCGATCTTGAAGCAATGCCCTGACCGCTAGGGTTGCTTCTTTCCGCGCAGGTAGAAACGGTCAGGTCAGCAGTCATCACCCACCCCACCGGGCAGCGTCAACTCAGCCAGCCTGCTGATGGGCCAGTCACAGGCTCTGAGCAGGTTGTATGCAGCCTTGGTGGGCAGATAGCCTCTGGCTAGGCATTTGTACATCCACGCAGGGCTGATGCCAGCGATCTCAGCAGCAGCATAGGCACCGCCCACCAGCGTGATGCACTCCACCAGCGCAGTTTGTTGTCGTTTGTCAGTCATGATCCAACCTCTCCAGCATCATCATCGCCGACCACCGAACCGAACGCAGCAGCGGTCTCGACGCTGGCGATACGCTCGCCGATCCAGGCTAGAACCGGGACCGCCATGCTGTTTCCGATCGCCTTGTAGCGGGGGCCGTCTGGGCAGAGTTCCGGCGGCTTGCCGCGCCATGCGATCAGCGTGTGATCGTCTGGGAACCCTTGCAGCCGTTCGCACTCGCGGGGCGTTAGGCGTCGAACTGCGCCCGCTTTCATGACACTAGGACCCGTTGCGTTGCCCCGATCTAGCGCGGCACCAAGAGTCGCGGCTACATCGCCGTCCACGCTGCCATTGTAGAGGTCGACCGCTGCCGGCACCGGGTTGAAGCCGATCGGCACCATCACAGCTTTGTAGCCCTGCCCAGGTTTGCCGCCGCCAGAGCTCACCGCGCCCGCAACCTGACCATCGCCACCTTCGTATCGGACCTCGCCCCTATCGTTTTCCGCGAAGGCCATCGCCTGCGGCACCATCACACCAGGCGCCTCACCGCCGCTCGATGTGCCAACCTTCAACGTTTGTGAGATCCCGTGCTGCACACCATCGTGATGAACGCTGGTCGGGTTGAAGCCGATCGGCACCATCACATGCGCTTTGTCGCCGCCGCCCGTGCTGGCACGCAGCGCGGTCGCCACATCCCCGCCCATCTCGGCGGTCCCGCCGCCGTCCCTGCCCCGGATCGCTACCGTCGCCGGCACCAGCGGTGCGCCGCGCCCGGTGCCGTCCTCTGTTGCCCCTCCACATTGCGTGCCGAGGGTATGGGCGATGATGTGAGATGGTCGGCTTGGTCTGTTCTCTCCCTCTGCGCGAAGCGG
>Ga0080013_1000880_pt1 | contig 41288 bp, 52 predicted proteins | sample ETNvirenome_6_85_FD_69236 | JGI IMG/M metagenome (GOLD analysis project Ga0080013, IMG submission 69236) | Marine viral communities from the Pacific Ocean - ETNP_6_85 (SPADES assembly) (version 2) | ecosystem: Environmental > Aquatic > Marine > Oceanic | place: Pacific Ocean | collected 2013-06-19 | reverse complement strand
TGAGCGGAAGCACTCTCACCATAGTATGCCAAGCTCCTAACTCATATGACGAAGTGAGTTGGCTGGTGGTGGCTGAACGTCAAGACGATCATATCCGCGAAGCCGATTGGACCGATAATAAAGAAGGGCGACCGATCCTAGAACCGAGGAAATCCGATGGCTAATACATATACCTGGGATTTTTCGGCACTCGACATTCAGTTAGGACCAGACGCAGAAAACCACACAGACATCGTGTACATCATCTCTTGGCGTTATACGGCTGACGATGGCCTCGGCCATACGGCTTATGAAATCGACTCAACGGGCATTACCTGGAACGAGAACGACCCTTGGATTCCCTACGAATCCATTATTAAATCAGATGTCGAGGGCTGGGTGGAAAACCAGATAGGCGAAGACTCACTCACAGAAATGAAGTTGCGATTAAACGCGAATATAGAAGAGCAAGTTTCTCCGACTCACGAAACGAACCGCACTATGCCTTGGGAGGAGTAGTAATGGCAGATAAGAACGCAGAAACGAATGGAGCCGTACCGGCGCAGGAGGAGAAGTTCGTGCTGACCGCCGAACAAGCTGCGGTCGGACAGCAGCTATTTGCGGCTTCCCAACAGATCAACGAGAAGCTCCAGATTTGGATGTCTGGTGTCGGGATCACCGGGGACATTGTCGGAGGCACCTTTGGCGACGACCCCCACCTACTCGTCTCGAAAACAGACCCGGTAAACGTCAACTAGGATGGGCAAGTTTGTCCCCCTCGAGCTCCCACCGGGTGTCTTCGCTAACGGAACGAACCAACAGGCTCAAGGCCGTTGGCGCAACTCGTCGTTGGTGCGTTGGGCTAGTGGCACACTTGGGCCTGTCGGGGGATGGCGGACCTGGACTAACCAGACGAACACGCTCACGGGGATTCCGCGTTCCGGGATCGCCTGGACCGATAACTCAGGCAACCGCTGGGTCGCAGCTGGCTCCGCGTCGAACCTTTATATCTATGACGACAGCGCCGTGATCTACGATATAACCCCAAGCTCCGGTTTCACCCCTGGGACCGCCGATGCCACCGCGACGACAGGCTATGGGGAATGGATGTACGGATGGAGTACCTACGGGGACGAGCGCCCGGACACTGGTACTCGTATCCCGGCGACAATGTTCAAACTTTCCACCTGGGGTGAGGACTTAATAGCTTCTACCCAGTATGACGGTGGTGACGGCAACCTCTGGTATTGGGACAGCAGCGCCGGTACAAGTACCAAGGCCGCGCTGATCTCGAATGCTCCTACCAAGAACCTGTCCCATGTTGTTACCGGTGAACGCTTCCTGGTCGCGATTGGCGCAGACGAGGACCGCACAAAAGTGCAGTGGTCCGACCAAGAGCAGTACAACACCTGGACACCAGCCAGCACGAACCAAGCCGGTAGCTTAGTCCTGGGCACCGACGGCGACCTACTCACCGGGGTGACGGTCAGAGGCCAGACGCTGATCCTGGGCACCCAAGATGTATTCACGATGACGTACATCGGGGCACCTTTCATTTTCGGCTTCGAGAAAGTCGGCGTCGATTGCGGGGTCGTCAGTCAAAACGCGGTAGTCGTCGCTGACGGTGTCGCGTATTGGATGGGCGAACGCGGCTTCTTTACGTTCGATGGGTATGTGCGTTCACTGCTCCCTTGTGATGTGATCGATTTCATCCAAGACAACGTCGAGACTGTCCAGATATCGAAGTCTATCGCATGGGCGAACGCCGAGTTCGCGGAAATCTGGTGGGTGTTCCCCGACCAGGACACCGAAGAATGCGCGTTAGCCGTTAGCTATAACTACAGAGAGAAACATTGGGCTACCCACTCGTTTCCTCGCACAGCTGTCTGTGGCCGGGCACCATTCGCCAATCCGTTGCTTTGGGCAAGTAACGGCCAGCCCTATGAACATGAGGTGGGCACAGCGTATCCACTGATCCCAAGCGGCGATGCGGCCCTTTACGCAGAATCTGGCCCGATCCAGTTAATGGACGGCGACCGCCTATTGTCTTGTACGAGCTTGATACCGGACGAGAAAACGCTTGCCAGCACGAATGTGACGTTCTACGGAAAAATGTACCCGACCGATAGCGACACGGTTTTGGGTCCGTATCAGCTAGAGGCCCCCACCGATGTGCGCTTCACACAGCGCAGCGTGCGCCTCCGGGTTACGGGCGCGACGGCTACCAATTGGCGGTGGGGTATCCCGCGCCTCGAGGTTACACCTGGAGGTAGGCGATGAGCAGTTTCGGTACAGGGCTACGGCTGCCGGTCCCTCAGATCCAGTACGACCAGGGTTCGGCTACCGAAGGGAACCTCGCCCTCGAGCAAGCAGACAGCCAGAACCACAAACGTGGCCGCGACCTGGAAGTGGGTGGTCAGGGCGAGCGTCTGATTCTGACGAGCTCAGGCGGGACACGCTATGAACTTGCCGTCAGCGATGCCGGTGTTCTCTCTACCAGTGCGGTGTAATGGATGAATGGGAACGATGCGTTCCGTGGCTTAAAGCCGCGCTGGAGAAAAGCGGGAACACCCACACGATCTGGGATGTCTGGACTAAGATCTCTGAGGGCCATGCTCAGTTCTGGCCGGCACCTACTTGGGCGGCGGTTACTCAGCTGGCTGACTACCCTCGAAGAAAGGTGCTACGAATATGGCTGGCCGGAGGAAACCTGGACGACTTGGTGCGCGACGGGCTCCCGATCGCCTACGACTTCGCACAACACCACGGGTGCGATTCGGTGGAAGTCGAAGGTCGCAAAGGGTGGGCCAAGAAATTGAAAGAACACGGATTCAAGCAGGAGAAAGTCCTGCTTAGAAAAGAGGCATAGAAAATGGGTTCTGACATACAAGACGTTACTGCGCGGACCGAGATCGATCCTTGGATCAAAGGTCAACAGCGGTATATAACGGAAGACGCTGGCAGGTTCCTTCGTAAGCCCTACGAGCCGTACCAATATGACATGGTCGCGGACCAGGGACGCTTAGGCGAGCATTCGCGGAACGTGATGGGCAACCTCATGGGCTATCGCGGCCAAGCATCGACGTTGTTCCAGCCGGTAGATCCAACGGTCGGCGGTTGGGAAGAGAACAAGGTGAAAGGCCAGTTCTATCGCTCCGGTGCCGGTCCATCCGGCGAGCTTCATCGCACGTTCGGGACGCAGGGAACGGACCCGAGTATAATAGGCAAGCCCCCCGGACCTACCGACGATTCGCCGCCTTGGATACCTCCCACCAATCCGCTATGGGACGACGACAGTTGGTGGTTGGCGCAGGATTTTCAGAAACCATCGGGCTGGGATATATGGCCCGACTTCCGCAAACAGGAATGGATGCAGAATTACGGTGATCCAGACTATTCGTACAACCAATTCTCTGGCGCAAAATTCGGCTTGGGCAGCACCCCCCAGAACGTACTCAGCAAAGGAGGCAGCACTTTTACCGCCGCTGACCGGGCGACGCTCAATGCCTTGTTGCAGAAACAAGGAACCGCTGCGCTAACTGACAGCGACCGGGCGTTACTACTAAGTCTACAGCAACGTGCCAGTGGTGGTGGGTTCACCCCCCAGAATGCTTTGGCTGCCGGCACTGTGCCCGGCGTAGGCGGTGTGCCAACGATCGGCGATCCGAACCTGGGTTTCACGCCTTTCACGCGCTACGAGGATCAGTATGATCCAGCGACAGGCTTCGCAGGGTTCGGTGCTGGGCGAGCAGATTTTGGGCTTGGTGCCTCGCAACTCTGGGATGCTTCTGATCGTGCCCGTGCAGAAGCCGGATATACACCGCTCGATATCGGAGCTCAAAGCGTCGTCGGCCAAGCTGGTGCCGGTGGCCTGTTGGGTCGCCGTTACGTCGATCCGGTTACTGGTCAATTCGTAACCGGCCAGCAAGCACCCCCGGATTTGAGGACCGATCTGGCGACCGAAGGAACCAAAGTCCACTATCTCGACCCCGGCGCAGCCGGTTATGAACCTACCGGGTTCGATGATCTCCTTGCTCGGGGCGACGCACCATCCGACCTGAGAACTGACTTGGCGGCTGAAGCGACCAAAGTCGATTATTTGGACCCCGGCGCAACCGGTTATGAACCTACCGGGTTCCAAGATTTGATTGCGCGAGGCGACGCACCGTCTGATCTCCGGACAGACCTCGCCACCGAAGCGACCAGGGTTGGTTACACAGATCCCGGCGCAGCCGGCTACGCCCCTACCCGCGAGAAAGCGTTAAGGGGAGACTTGGGCTCGTTTCTCGCTGACACCGCGAAACTCCAAGCGGCGCAGACGGCTGGAGCCGCTGCGGATCACCGCGAGCTCAGCGCAGCCGACATCACCGGTTACATGAGTCCTTACACCGACAACGTGCTTGCGGAGACAATAGCCGACATCGAGGAGCAGCAAGCGATGGCTAACCTCGGTATCAGCGCCGCAGCAACAAGCCAGGGCGCATGGGGAGGCGATCGCGAGGTACTCGCCAGACAACTGAGTGATCGGGATTTCGAGAGATTGAAGGCTCGCGAGACCGCGCTCGCAAATGAGCGGGCGTTCCAATTCGCAACCGACCAAGCGCGTCAAGATGTGGACCTACAAGCCGCCAGGGAAGCACAGATGTATGAAGGCGGCAAGGCTGGGCGCTTGCAGGAAGGTACGGAGGGAACCCAGGTCTCGTTGGCGAATGCGGCTAGAATGGATGCCGCCAGACAAGCCGACCTGGATCGGGCCGCACAAGCGCAGATGGCGAACCAAGCTACCGGGTTGAGCGTGAGCCAGGCGAATCTGGCGGCTCAGACCCAACAGCGCCAAGCAGACTATAACCGTGCAGCTCAAGCGATGGCTGCGAACCAGGCTACGGGACTGAATTTAAGCCAATCTAATCTGGCGGCTCAAACCCAAATGCGCCAAGCAGATTTTAACCGGGCGGCGGCGGCTATGGAGGCCAATCAGCGCACGGGGCTACAGACCGCGCTCGCGAACCAGGGGATGTTCGTAAGTGACGCAGACCGCGCACTCCAGGCGGCGATGGCACAGCAACAGGCTGGGCTCGCTGGCTCGCAAGTGCGGACAGCCGCTGCGCGTGATCTCGGGCTAGGCGGTCAAGCAATACAGCAAGCAGGGTACGGAGCAGTCAACCAACTGGATGCATTAGCTGCGCGTGATGCCGCTATAAAACAAGCGACGATCGATGCAGATATGCAGCAGTGGTACGAAAGCGTGTACGGGCCGCGTGACGACTTCGCGATGCGTAACGCACTACTCCAAGGCTTGCCTGTCGGACAGACAGAGGCAACTCAATACCCCGGACAACCGCTATGGCAGCAGATACTGCAAGGCGTGACAGGCGCTGGCGCTACGGCGGCTGGAGCTTACGGGGCGATTAAGGGATAATGGCTTACTACGGCGGTGGCCCCGGTGGGCTCAGGCGGGCGTTGTTTCCGCAGCTTAATTACGAGAACATGATAGGGCAGGAGCAACTTACTGGCGCCCGAACCGACATACCTAACGTGCGAAGAAAGCTGCCGAGCGAGTTCTTCCCGCGAGTCTACCCGACCAGAGAGTCCTCAAAGCTATCAATCTCAGAGCGGGGTGTGGGCCAAGTACCGACACCACCACAAGTGGGGCCGCGCACGATGAGTCCGCAGGAACTCGGCGCACTAGGGCGTGGTGGCACGGCCCAGCACCTCTACCCGGATGAAAGACAGATCCGGCGCGGCGCAAATCGACCGAACGTCCAACCCACCGGCACCCAGAATCTAATGTCGGCCTTGGTAGGCGCTCGACCTAGAAGCGAAGAGGACTTGGGTCGCCTCGATATGGCGAAAAACATGGGCCTCATCGGTAGCGGGCTGTCGCTTATAAGCACCATCGGTGGTGTACAGCGCCCAGACCTACCGGGCCACCCAGGCAGCTTCGGTCGCAACCTGGCCGACGCACTCTCGGCGGGTATGGGTATGGCGCGAGGCGTTTACGGAGCATCGGAGCCAGCAGCTCCTGAGTTCATAAGTGGACCCGGTGGCGGCGTCTATCGCTACGACTCCGAGACAGACGCATTAACTGAGGCGGTTCCGGGTGTAGGCGAGCAATACACATTAGCGCCAGGTGCCCGACGATTCGGACCAGGCGGCGAGCTGCTTGCAGAGGGCGCTCCTGAGCCGACAACCGACGAAGCCAATCTTAAATACTTTATGGGTCTTCCCGAAGGTCCAGAGAAGCAGTTCTTCCGCGAGATGCTTATGGGCACTCCTGGGGTAACCGTTAACACGGCAACCCAATACGGAGCGGTTCAGGAAGCCTACGACGGCATGATAGCCAGTGGCTTCACTCAGGCCAGCAACTTCATGAACCAATCGCTGCCTCGCATAAACCGCGCAATCATGATCTCCGAAGATCCCGAGCTGACAGCCATGACCGGCCCGCTTTCAGGCATCAAGCTCATCGTGGAGCGGCTGACTACAGGGGGCTACGACGAGAACAAGGGGTTAGCGTTGGCCCAAGAGTTTAACGTACTCACGGGCGCGGAAGGTCTGCGGATTCTTACAGCGTTCACTGGCCCGAAGACTGAAAAGGAACAGGAAATCGCGTGGAGGTTGGCGAGTGCGGATCTGAGCTTGAGTGCCGATGAAATAACTGCGGGGCTCCAGGTAATGCGGCGTGCGGAAATCTTCGCAAACAAAGCGTGGGCAGATGAAGTGTTACTGGCTGGCCCTGCTATTGCGGGTGACAATCCACAGGCGTGGAGGTCGATTAGCTCGATGGCCCAACGTGCCAAGCAAGAGTACGACGAAGAACTCAAGCGGATGGAAGAGCTGGGTCTGGATAACCCTTACGCTCGTCTCCCCATCACAGAAAACCCGTACCTCAATCGATAATGCCACAAGTTCAAGACCCTCCTAGATCTGGTCGCGCTCCTGCTCCAGCGGCGCTGTTGGCGTTAGCCGCGCTCGACTTTGAAGGCGAACTCTACAACGCCGAGCAGGCCCTCTCGCAGGGAGCCAGTCCAGCTGCGGTCAATTCATTGATCAAGGATCGCTCGAAAGGCTTCTTGTCGGACGTGCAGGAGCTGCGGAATTGGGTGGCTGGGCAAAAGCGCGGGCGCGAGTTGACCACACCTCCTCCTGGTGCAGCACAGGGCCAAGAAAAAACAGAAGCAGAGCGGCGTCTGTTTGGCCGAACATATGCTGCGCTGGACGCAGGGCAAAAGCCTTCGGTTCTAGATAAAATGAAGGACGCGAGCGAAGCTGTTGTGGGGCAAATGGCGCACGGCATGACTTTCGGACTCGCACCCGACATCGTCGGCATGGTGAGCCCGGAAGCCGAAGAGAAATATAGGGCTCAGATCCAAGATTTCCGCACGGCACGGCCAGTGGCGTCAACAGCGATGGAGATTGGCGGCGCGATACCAACGGGTTTCGTGGGGGCGGGCAAGATCGCCCCTCCTTTATTGCGCTTGACTGGTTCTCCGGTAGCCGCCGCCACGGGTGCAGGCGTAGTCGGGGGGGGTACAGCTGGGGCTGCGTATGGGTTTGGAGAGTCACCTGAGAACCGCCTCGGGGGCACATTATCGGGTGCAGCAACAGGCGCGGCTTTTGGTGGGGGACTCGGCTTTGCTGGCCCAGCAGCGATGAGAACATGGGCCAAGATTCCAAAACCAGAGTTCGTGAAGGGCACCGGAGAGTTGCTGCAACGACTTAGGGCACCCGCAGGGATACCGCAATCGGGTCCGAGCAGTTTCACGCCAGGCGTTATTCCTTCTCCTGCGGCCCAAGTCTCCGCGCAACGCAGCCTTCTCCGGGCTCTCCAGGAAGGTGATATCGATCCAACAGACCTACCGCGCCAAGTACAAAACATTGGACCAGACGCCGTAGTTGCCGATCTTGGTGTAGGTATCGCCAGAGAAGCCAAAGCTGCCATAAACCAAGCGCCAAGGCTTTCCAGAGTTGGTGGCCCTGTCGAAGCTCTCGGGCAACGTGTTTCGAGCCGGGGTCCAAGGATATCTGAAGCCTTACGCACTGCTGGGAACGTTCCAGTTGGCGTGACACGCACAAAGCTAAGGAACGAGGCTGCCGCCGAGATGGCAGAAGTCAGCCAAACTCTATATCAGCCGCTCGAAAGACTTTATCCGGCCATAGACAACCCGCGCATCTTGGGACAGATGGAGCGCCTGAAGCCGGATGTCGTAGAACAACTCAGCCCAGTGCTGGTCCCTCGTGGGGTAAAAGACGCGCTACTGAAGAAGGATCGCCCGCTGTCGTTCAAGGAACTTCAGGGCGTGGTCAGAGGCTTAGATGATCTTGCTGAAGAGTACTCTAGGAGGGGGCATACCGGGGCAGGGGGAGATGTCAGAACGTTCCTAAACGGCGTTGTAGACAAGCAAGGAAACCTTACTCAAGACGGTCTTAAAAGGGCAATGAAGGACGAGCTAGAGGGCTACGGGGAAGCCCAAGCCCGCTGGAGCGTAATCCAGCGCAATGAGAAAGCGTACGAAGATGGCATTAAAGCGATGAAGGGTAATTGGCGTCCAGATCGGATTTTAGAGGCTACGGACGGCTTGTCTCCCGAAGCTAGAAACCGTTTCCGTTTCGGCCTGATAGATGAACTTGAAACAGCATTGGGCGAACGAGTCGGAGGGGGTGGGCGAGCGAGCCATTTGACCAACGCAGATTATACCATGCTTGCCAGGTTGCAGGCTTTAGCTGCTGGCGACGACGAGTTCGCTGAACTCCTCGCTACACTGGAACGTGAGCGCGTCTTTACCAAGACATTCTCTAATCTCCAAGGCAACTCGACAACAGCACAGCAAGCTCTCGATGTCACCGGTCAGGTACTTCTAGATATACCTGACGATAAGAGAGCGTTGTGGCTAAAGATATGGCAACAGGTCACCGGACTAACACTCGACGAGCAAAGGCAAGCAGCGACATTGCTTGGTGATGTACTGATGGGTTCGGGCGAAGAAGCTGCTGAACTCTTAGCCCGCGACTTGAGCGTGGCTGCCCGACGAGCTGGTGGAGTTGGAATAATCCTATCTGAACACGCACGGCGGAATGTCCCCGGACTATCGCTACGCCGTTGATTCTTACCCTGACTAATTATGGACGACAGTTTTCTGCAAATGGTAGCACTGATCGCCGGGCCGACCGGCGGTGCTTGGATCGCCGTCAAGACGACCTTGAACGGTACCCGAGCCCAGGTGTCGGACATAGCGAAAGATGTCGCCGCGATCCGGGAGTCTTTGTCCGATCACCGGGTCTTCATGTCACGCCTCGATGAGCGGCTCAAAAACATAGAAGAATGATCTTCCAGATCCTGAGCGACGAAAGCGGTAAGCCATCAGCTGCCCGCATCCTGCTCTGCGTCTGTCTCGCGTTTACTGCGGTCATCATCACAGCCGATGCAGTTCTATGGGCTACTGTCCCGAACGCAGCTTACGCCCTGCTGGGCACGATCTTTACCGGGCTCCTGGCTTGGACTACAGGCCCCAGGATCGCTCAGTACCTTGGTCCGCAAATCGGGGCACTGGCGAAGGGCATCGCTTCCGGCACTGTCCGCGAGCCACGGCGTCCAGAGCTTCTGGACAACGACCCCAGATTCCATGATGACGAGAGATGAGTGGGGCGCGACGTGCCAGGCTGTCCTGGATGCGAGCGTGCCAGGTACGCACTTCTCTCCGTTTGAGATTGCAGACGTGGGTCGTCGAATCGAATCGGTCAGGCTCCAGGCCCCGCCGATCCCGCTCCTCGATAATGCGCTGCGCTTGATCGAGGTACTCGAATGGGTGCGTAGCGAAAGCCGCGTAGCTCCTGTGTTGGTGAACAGCTTCTACAGAGATAAGTACTACAACGCAGCCTGCGGTGGCGTACCCGGGAGTATGCACACCATGCTCGCAGCAGCTGATATCGTGAAAAACGACACTTCTCCCGAAGAGGTCCAGGAGCTCCTGGAGCAGCACCCCGACGCAGACAAGTTCGGGATCGGTTCTTACTCTAATTTTACGCACCTCGATGTGCGCTCTTACCTGGGTCGGACGGCCCCGGCACGATGGTGAGGAAGATCGGAACTCCGATGCTATGGGCGATTCTGGGAGCGATAGGGGTCATCGTATTGGCGTGGCCCAACGAGGCGGTCATATACCGTGACGTGATTGTCGCGGATACAGTCATCCTCGAACGTGAAGTTCCCGGCGAAGTGCGCTTCCGCGACCGCATCGTCTACCGCTTCCCAAGCGCGAGTGTGACCGCTACTGCCCCGGAAGCCGCCAGGAGCGATGTGGCGCAATTCTGTGCGCCTACGGTGGCATTGGTGACCCGGACAGACACGGTGCAGCTGCCTGCGATACCGAGGCGTGAGCTGATCCGTTCGGTCCAGCACGAACCGGCGATGTTCCCGCTGCAACGTGCCGGATTATTTGTATCGAGCGTGACCAGCAACGGAGACTTGGTTGCTAGGGATTATAAAGTCAGGACCGGGTATGGGGTGAGAGCCTCGGACTCGATCCTGGTGCGATACTCGCGGTTTGGTATCGGGCGCGAACTCCTGCAAGGAGCCCTTTGGTATGGTTTTTTTAGAGCCATCGAAGCCGTCGTTAATTGAGCTTTGGGAATGCGGGGTGTGCGGCCAGGTAGAAAGGAACAATGGTCGTTGGCTGCACTGTAGTTTTTGCCATCACGAAAAAGGAAAATGGATGTGTGAATGCGGCACTATGAACCAGAAAAATACTATTATCTGTAGATCATGCTCAAAGACTCAGGACTTAACGTGAGGCAGATCATGCCTTTAGCTACCGACCGCGAACGGCGCGGCAATGTGCAATCGTACATCGTCGAACACACCGAGGGCGTAGCGCCTGCTGACGAGTGCAGCGCCTGGGTCGAGTGGCAAGGAGCTGGAGTAGCCCAGCCCCGCCTTCTCTGCCGGGCGTGCCAACAGGTCAGCTTCGCCGAACCTGACTGTGCCCATATCGAGGCCGTGCGTCTCCATCTGGGCTACCGATGAGTACGACTCTGATCGCAGCGGTATCCGACATCCACGCCGGGGGTACGACGGCTGTGTGTACGCCGGAGCCGATTACGCTGGACGAGGGTGGGGCATACATCCCCAACAAGCCCCAGAAGTGGCTTTGGAAGCAATGGCAAAAAGCATGGAGGGAGATGTACCCCGCGCTCGTCGATGACTACCGGCCTGACAAACAGATACTCGTTGTGAACGGAGACTTGATCGATGGCTGGCACCATCAGTCTGCCCAACAGGTGTCTATCCTGGAGGGGCTGCACTTCCGAATCGCGCACCGGCTGCTCGAACGCGGGCCGATGAAAAATGATTTTGATGAGGTGCACTTCGTGAGGGGAACCGAGTCCCATGTCGGCAAACACGGAGGCCATGAGGAAGGCATGGCTCGCGCCTTGAAGAAGCAACACGACTACCCGGTGATCGGTGATCCCGAGACGGGCCAGATGACGAGCTGGTGGCGACGGCTGATGATCGATGACGTGTTATTCGACATAAGGCACCACGGCAGGGCAGGGCAGCGCACCCACACCAAGGACTCGTATCTGCGTTTGTACGCCCATGACATCTGGGAGGCGCACGTAAGGTCTGGCGACCGCCCGCCCGATCTATGTATCCGGGCGCACCATCATCGCTACGGAGACTCTGGTAGAATTCACGATATGCCGACCAGGGTGGTGTCGCTCCCGTGCTGGCAGCTCCTGACTGCGTGGACGCACAGGATCGCCATCGAGGATCTCGGCCAGATCGGAATGTGTGTGTTCGTGATTAGGGATGGGCGGCTCCTGGAGCCCCACCCGATACTCTTCAAGGCAGCGCGACCAAAAATTGTGAGGGCCTAATGGGGATGACCACAGAGGAGATGCTACTCGAACTCGAAAAGGTTCTCACTGGAGCAGACGCCCCGGATGATGCGGTCACTACGGGTGAACTTGCCGACCTACTGGGGGTGGGCGATGCTGCCGTCAGGAAGCGTCTAAAGAAGCTCTCGAAGACCGGGCGCGTCGTGCCGGTCAGGGTCCACAGGGAGTCTTTAACAGGAACGTCGAGGTTGGTGTGGGCATATCGAATCTTGCCAGAACCAACCGAAAACGACGAATCTCCCGAAAAATGAAGCCCAGAATCGCGCTCTAACGGCCTTCGGCGACACCCCGAGGGGTAGCAGTACCCCCTAAATCGGTGTCTCGCTGCCCGAGCGCGGCCCACGCCAACCTCTTGATTTTGTGAATAACCGAAAGCTGGTGTCCACATCGGGGGCACTCCCCGTCAGAGTTGTCGTGTGAAGCTGGCTCCAACTTTACCAGTTTCAGTTCTGGTTTTTTTACTTTTTCCATCTCTGTCTCCTGGCTAAAGGAGATTCTGGGGGGGGGGTGAATATGCTGTCGCGCATCAGTTACGCAACCCTGTTCATCCTGAGCCTGAGCCGCTGGCCTTCTTAAGGCTCTGCAGCAACCGAGTCGCTACGTTGTCCGATAGCACAGCGCGTTCGCAGAGGGTCGCGATCTCAAGCAGTGTTTCGTGATGAGGTTGATGGTTGTCACTCTCGGTGAGTTCCATCGATCCGTTGCCGGTCAACAGCCAGTGCCCGCTGATGTTTAGAGCGTCGGGCAGCCGCGAGAGGTACTTGAAGTCGGGGGTGCTGCGTCCGTTCGACCACTCTGATATCCTGGCCGATGCGGTACCTATGGTTAACGAAAGCTCCGCCTGCGTGAGTCCTGAGAGTTCTATAGCCGCACGAAGGCGGCTGGCAAAACCGTCTGGGTCAGTCATTTTTGACAAGGTCCGGTTTGAAGCGTAAGATGCGCGATGCCGTAAGATGACATTCCGCGCATGACATACCGTAAGTACAGCGTTAAAGCGGAATCCGCAAGCATCATCCCGTCCACGGGAAAGCGTGCAGCGCCACCTTCAGTGTGATTTTTATGATTGAACATTCAGAGTCGATAGCCAAACTTGCCGACGCTCTATGTCAGGCACAGTCCGAGGTTGAGAACGCACGATTGAACGCGACCAACCCTCACTTCAAGAATCAGTACGCCGACTTGCCAGCTGTGCTTGAGGCAGTTAGGCCGGTGCTGAACAAGCACGGGCTGAGTGTTGTGCAGCACCCCGGCTTCGAGGACGGCCTGTGTACGCTCAGTACGATGCTGCTGCATAAGAGTGGCGAGTGGATGTCGGCCCAGGCGGCAGCTCCGGTGAGCAGGCAAGACCCGCAAGGTATCGGGAGCGCGGTCACCTACCTGAGACGCTACAGCCTGGCCTCGGTGATGGGCATCAGTCAGGCAGACGACGACGGCAATGCGGCGTCAGGCCCGAGGCGAGCCCCACCACCACCTCGCAAGCCTGCGCCCAGAAAAGAGACCAAGGCCGAAAAAGAAAAAATGAAAAAGCTCAAGGAGCTGCTGGCCGACCTCCCGAAAAAGAAGGCCGACACAAAAAAGGCAACATGGGATGATGCCGTCTCGAAGGCCGAGGCCGCGAAAACAGAAAAAGACCACAAGAGGATACCGAACATTTTGCAGTGGTTCGCAGAGAACTCAGAGCCTCCGGCACTCGAAGCTAAGGAGAAGAATAAATGAACCAGGTAATGTTGGTGGGTCGGCTGGGGGCTGACCCTGAGTACCGAGCTTTCAAGGACGGCGAGGACGGTGTAGTAAACTTCAGCTTGGCGACCGACAGGAAGCCAGCCGAAGGTGTCGATTGGCACCGTGTGAGCGCGTTCGGCAAGTCGGGCATCTTTGTCAGGGACTACTTGAAAAAGGGTCGCCTGGTCGCAGTGGCAGGCCGCATCCAGTACAAGAAAACAGACGAGGGTAAGTATTACACAGACATCATCGCTAATCGCGTGGAGGCGCTCGGTAGCAAGGCCGAGAACGCTCCGGGGAATAGTAAAGATGATGAGGAGCTACCCTTCTGATGGCGGTCGTTACAGAGGAGATACGGTGCCATCATTGTCGGCGCGAGTTTGATGCAGGGATCTTCAAGGGCCCCGACGAGCTGAGTCATATGTATCGCACGGGAGACATGACGATATGGATCTCGGTCGTGAACTACGACGACGGGCAGGCTCCCGCGACGATCTGTGCGCGATGCCTCCAGAAGGCGGCAGCTGAAGCAGAGACCGTGAGCTGGAACCTAGAGGACCGCCAGTCGAAACCAGGGGTGCCTCTCGATGGCTAGGCCGTGCGCTATGGTATGGCGGCCATAGTAGCGGTGGTGGCCTTTGTATTTGGGACCGTAGTCGGAGTGTGTTTTGGTTTTGCGTTAAAGAGATTTCAGATGATCGACGAGCTGCGTGACGAGAGAGTCAAGCGAGCCCGTAGTGCCGGACTTTAATCGAAAAGAGATGAAGGTGATTAAACGTGCAGCAGATCAGATGCTGAAAATTAGAAACCACACACTGCCGATGCCGGTGGAGGCTTCGCCTGACTCCATGCTCATGGAGCTGACGCCCGACTACAGCGCCAACCCCGAGCAGAAGAAGCGATACCACCAGATCCTCGATGAGGTGTTCCTCAGAGTGAATAACATCCTGAGCCCCACCAAGCCGAGAAAGAAACGTAAGCGTGGCATACCCAGGAAGCTGACCGACCAGGAGAAGACAGCCATCGTCAGGATGTACAAGCGCGGTGACCCAATCGTCGAGATCACGCGGCGCGTAGGACGAGCGTATGCGTCGGTCTATCTGGTGCTGAAGGAAGCCGGGATCGACTACAGGAAGCCGAGGGGGCCTAACCTCCGATGATGAAGCTCACGCTCGGGTTGCCGACGAACATCGCGAACTCGCGGATGCACTGGGCGCAGCGTAATCGAGCGCGTAAAAAATACTTCGAGTTCTGTGATGTTTTGATGATGAGCAAGCACGTACCTAATCCGCCACAAGAGCCACCCGAGAAGGCCAAGGTGCGTCTCTCCTTCTTCCTGCATAACAGGATGGACGAGGACAACCTGACGGCCCGAGCGAAGTGGGTTTTAGATTGGCTCGTCACGCGAGGCTACCTGACCGACGACAGGCCGCAGAATTTGCGTCTGCTCAAACCGAGGCAGCGCATTGATCGAAAGAACAAGAGGATCGAGGTCGAGCTGACGGTGGTGAAACAGTGAACACCTCGACCTACGAGAAGCTCTCGCATAAATGGCGAACGGAAGCAGAGGTCATAGCCAAGCGTGGTGTGTTCGGGGACGTGGGAAGCCTCCTGGAGTCGGTCGCCGATGAATTGGACGGTGCCATCGAGGCGCACGACGACGAGCTACTGACGCTCGATGAGGCGGTCGCGGAGAGCGGCTACACGCGGAGGAAGATCGAGCGCGACCTGGAGAGCGGCAGGATACCCAACTCAGGTAAGCCGAGGCAGCCCCGAGTGCGTCGGGGTGATCTACCGTACAAGCCCCCGAGAACGAGCCGGAAGTCGAAGGGTCGGTCTATTGCAGGGAAGATCAACAGAGCCCGGTGGCAGGCAGAGATGGGTGGTGCCAAGTGATTCCTCGTGGAAATTGGTTACACAAATGGTTACACACTTTTAGAAACCCAGTGTTTGCAGGGGTTCTGGGCGTGGACCGTCTGCCTCCTAAGCAGAAGGCCACAGGTTCGAGTCCTGTCGGGGGCATGGCCGGAAACCCTTTATTTGCAGGGGTTTCCGGTCTTTCGCTTTCTGCCTATACGACATTCTGTCGTGTAAGAATTACGGCAATACGAACGTTTTTCGGGTCCAAATGGTTACACAAATGGTTACACGCTTCTGGTAGGCGTCCGAGACTAGAGCAGCTCCTGGGAAAATTGCAGCTTAATCGAGGTGAGGTCCACGACCCTCGAACCAGGAGAGATTATGCCGAAGGTAGGAAACAAACATTTCTCGTACACAGCGAAGGGCTACGAAGCAGCGAAGAGGGAAGCTCGGCGCACGGGCAAGCGAATGGTAGTCGGCAAGAAGCAGAGGAAGACGGCACGCAAAAGACGCTGACGGTCGGCTCCTTGTTCAGCGGCATAGGAGGCTTCGACCTCGGGCTGGAACGCTGCGGGGGTTTTGAGATCGCATGGCAAGTCGAAATCGATCCCTACTGCCGGAAGGTGCTGGCAAAACACTGGCCGGATGTCCCTTGCTATGAAGACGTTCGGGATGTGGGTGCCCACAATTTAGCGGAGGTAGATGTGATATGTGGCGGCTTTCCATGTCAGCCGGTGAGTGTGGCGGGCAAACAACTGGCTCAAGACGATGAGCGGTGGCTCTGGCCCGAGTTCGCAAGAATCATTCGCGAGCTACAGCCGAGATGCCGATGGGTCCTGCTGGAGAACGTCCCAGGGCTCCTTATTCGGGGGATGGGAGACGTTCTCGCCTCCTTGGCCGAACTCGGGTACGATGCTGAATGGGGCATTGTTTCAGCGGCGTCCGTGGGCGCTCCCCATCTCAGAAAAAGGATCTTCATTATGGCCGACGCCCAGGTCACAGGACGCGAAACACGGCGCGGCAACGGAATGGGAGATGACAAGCGATCATCGATGGGCGACCGACAGTCTCCACGTCCATGTGGCGAAGAAGGGGGACACTGGGCAACTGAACCCAGCGGAAGTGGCGATGTGGCCGACGCCGAGGGCCAATTCAGCGATGGCGGCGACCTTCACTGCGGAAGCGATAGAAGCACGCCGCTCCAAGAGCAATTTGGAGGAAGAAGTCCAGAAGACCAACCCAGTAGTTGGTGGAACACTGAACCCAGCGTTCGTCGAGTGGTTGATGGGCTTCCCAATCGGGTGGACAGACTTAAATCCCTCGGTAACGCAGTCGTCCCACAAGTCGCCGAATACGTAGGCAACAGGATCTTGGCGGCCCGATGAGCGACCGCCAAGGATGGATACCGGCGTATCGCAAGCTCTTCAATCCGGGGCACGTTCTGGCCCGACGTGATCCAGCCTGTCGGCGATTCGCGTGGCTCGACCTGGTGCAGATGGCCCAACACAAACCCCGGAAGGTGAAAGGGGTCCAACTCAAGCGCGGTGAGCTGCTCGCCTCGGTGAGGTATCTGGAGCAGCGTTGGCAGTGGTCGAGGAGCAAAGTACAGCGGGACATCAAGCGATTCATAAGTGAGACACTAATCGAGCCCCTAAGCGAGACACCTTCCGGCACAGTCTATCGCATTGTGAACTATGAGCGTTACTCGGTTTTCAACAATGACAAGCGGGACACTAAGCGGGACACCAAGCGAGCAGAAGGTGGGACACCAAGCGATACTAATACAAACATTACTAACAAACATTATGAACAATCATTAATACCAATATATAGCCCTGGATTTGAAAACGATGTTGAGGAGCTGCTGAGTACTTCGCCTCCAGTTTCTACTCCGGGACGAGAGAGGTCCGACGAGGAACTCGCGATGATCGCCGATGAGGTTCTCGGACTCGGGAAGCTCAAGAAGAATGAGAAGTCTTTGAACAGGATGATCGTTAGGGAATGGAGATATCAATCGAGCGGTAGAAGTGACATCGATATCGAGAGCGCGATACACGGCCTGCGATTGATGATCGAGCAAAGGCGACCAGAAGTCGAACGCTACAAGCCCGACCGAGGATACTCACTCGCAGTACTTCGGATGAAGGACAAGGATAGCGGCCAGCGCAGGGAGACACAGACGCTGTACGAGCAAGGCGACGGTACCGCGCTACGAGTTCTGTTCGATGTCGCCCAAGAGGCGTGGGTGAGTAATACGCAAACGTATCAAGTGAATACGAAAACGCATGATGGGCTGAAGAAGCTCGGAGCTGACATCGAGGTACACGCATAATGCCAGGCCAGAAGATTACGAGACGGGCGATAGCAACGCTCGATAAGATCGGGGAACGGGTGATCTTCGATGTCTACGTGCAGACCAGGAGCGTACTGCGATGTATCGAGGCGCTCGACCTGACGTTCAGCAAGGACACGTTCTATCGATGGCTCGACGCAGAAGAGGGACGCAGAGAGCGATGGAATAAGAACATGAAGACCATATCCCAAGACTTGGTCGAGGAAGCTCTGGAGATCGCGCACAACGTCACAGATAAAGATGAGGTGCCAGCTGCTAGGCTGAAGGTTGAAACCAATCGGTGGACTGCGAGCAAGTATGACCGCAGCCGCTTCGGGGATAGCAAGGACGGTATCGTGGCCGTGCAAGTGAACGTGAGCCCTAACGAGACGTTCCTCGGGGCGCTCGAAGAGCTTGAGAGGATACAGGATGCTGAGATCGTAGAGGAAGAGGAATGAGTTGGGAAAGCGCTAAAAGAGACATCGGTCTCTATGCGCGTAGGCGCGAGGTGGGCGGGTTCGGAACCGGCAGCTCAAAGCCAACCCAGTCCCCAAACCAACCGGAACCAGGCCGAGCTCGGGTTCAAATGGTTACACAAACTGTTACACAGTTTTCTCAGGGCTCCGTAAGTCCATGAACAGCAACACCTTAGCATCGAGGGAGCGTCTGCTGCTTGAGCAGACGCCCTCTGGGCTCGGCGCAGCTCGGGAACCAATCGATCCGCAGCACCCCCCCCGGCCGACATCCGGCGGGGCCGTGCTCGTGCAGCTTCTCACACACCGAAGAAAAAATTTTGGAGGTCTGAATGCCTGTTGAACCTACCTTGGCGTACCGCACCAAGCTGATCGCGGATCTCAGGGCGTTTGCCTTGAAGCGTTACGAGCCCAGGAGTCCTGAGCGCACGATAATGATTGCGGCTGCCGATATGTTGTCTCAGTGGCCTGTGAAGTCAAAGCGCCGTGCGTCTAAGAAGGCTGCATCGAAGTGAGATACGAACCCCTCTCGTTGAGCAGAATCATCTCTGTCTCTGTCGGGGGTGCTGGTGTACTGGGTTGGTCCCCCAGAAGCGCACCGCATGGTACCGAGGAAGATCCAACGAGCAACTCGGTGCTTTTTTATGGCTAAGAAGTATCGCATCCTGGCTGGTGGCCCGACCCGAGAGCGGGAGGGCGATTTATATCGGCTGCACAAGCGCGGTCTCGAAGCGCAGCGCGATGATCGTTTCAATGTTCAGCTCACGCATGAGGAGGTGCGTCCTCCCGAGTCTGATGGTCCACGCTGGACGCTGGACAAGATCGATGCTGTGGCTCGCGTGCGTCAGGGTTTTATGGATGAAGCGCACCCGCTACACAATCGATTTGACGGGCTGTTCATGGTGGACTCTGACGTGATTATCGGGCCTGGCGTATTGGAGCGTATGTGGGCCGTGAACGCTGCGGTCGTTTATGGTGTGTTCTGGACCCAGTGGCCTGGGTTCAGTGCCGAGCTGCCTCAGGTTTGGGACACGCATCCGTATGGATTTTACACCGACGCATTGAAGGAGATGCTGCTCGCGAAGAATGAGGTGCGCGAGTACCCGGTGTTTGGTGGTGGAGCTTGCACGCTGATCCGGGGCAGGGGTTTCGACGCGCACTATCACCCGCTGCTCGATGGCCTGCGCTATGCGGACGGGATGTGGAAAGGCGAGGATCGCACGTACTGCCTGGGGCTCGAAGCCAGGAGCATACGCCAGGTCGCGATCACGGGTCTCCCGATCCTGCATTTGTATGACGAATCACAACAGACTCCAGCTGCTCTGGCTGAAGCTCGCGAACTCGTTGGTCTGGGAGAAGAGAAGGTCGATGAGAGGTAGATACGCGAAGCGAGCCAGTAACAAGATGGTTGCGAAGTTGGAGGATTCGGTGGGTGAGATAAAAAAACTCCACGCCCTGGAACGCAAAAAGCGCATAGGGCTGGAGCGCAGACTCACAGAACAATCCTCACTGATAAAAGAGATAGCGCGACTTCGGAAACAGAATGACGCCCAAGTATCTGATAAATACTTGAAACTGGAAGAACGCTATGACGATCTCAGGGAGACCGTCTCAGGTTTCAAGGAAAGAGAGAAAACGCACGACAGAACAATGGGTGTTTTAATTGGAATGTACGCCCAGGAATGTGGAATCACGCGCACCGAAGCTATCGATGCCTGGGCGTCTCGCATGGCCGGTAAGGATGTAACGATTCCCTTTGAGACACCCAAAGGGAAGGGTCCGCTCCGGGGACTATTAGAGAAGATGCGGCGCAAGAGGTTTGAAGCGAGAAACAGATGAGCAAGCGGAAGCGCAGGAAGGTGAACCCATCGAAGCGCAAGCCAAAAAAAACGAAAGCTGTGTTCAAGAATAACCGCGATTATCTAGTCTACATCCGCCAGTACCTACAGGGCGTCAAGCAAGGCGACGAAAAATGAATCCGATCCTGAACTTTGATTTAAGCTCGGAGGCGTATCACGCCGAAACCGAGTGCGCGTCGAACTCTAATCTTTCGCTCTTGAAGCGTTCGCCGATTCATCTGAAGTGGGCTCAAGCGAACCCCGTCGAGTCTCCTGCTATGCGGCTCGGCACCCTGGTGCATCATGCCGTGCTGGAGGGCGACTCATTCGATTTGCTTTATGTGTCTGGCCCCGAGGGTGACCGCAGGAAAAAGGATGTCAGGGATGAGTGGGCGTACATGATCGAGGAGCATGGTGCGGACTATGTGTTGAAGCCTGACGAGTTCAACCAGATCCAGGCGATGAGGGACGCGATCAGCTCACACCCGGTCGCGTCGAGTCTACTGCTCCCGGAGTACGGTTGTCGAAACGAGGCTTCTTGCTTCTGGGACGACGAGTACACGGGCGTCAGGTGCAAGGCTCGCCTCGATGCGCTGCCTGTTGACGAGAACTCTGGCGTGATTTGCGACCTCAAGACGACGGTGAATGGGAGCGCGGAAGCGTTCACTAAGGCGGCCTTTAATTTTCGATATTTCCAGCAAGCGGCCCACTACCTCGAAGCGTGGAAAGAGTGTGGTGACGACGACAGGCTCGACTTCTTGTTTGTCGTGGTCGAGAAGAATGCACCTCACGGCGTGAGCGTGTTTCAAATGTGTGAGGCGAGCATCGCGCTCGGTCGCAGAGAACTCGACCGCTTGCTCCAGGTCTGGCAGATGTGCGAAGAGGACGGTATGTGGGCTGGCTACCCGACGCACGTACAACAACTCAGCCTGCCCGCCTACGCTTTTACCCAGGAGCTGCTGTGATCACCGTAGCCACGATTGTCAGGGACGAGAGAAGGCGCTTCCTGCCGAGCGCACTCGAATGCTGGAGTGAGTTCGCCGATAGGATCGTCGCGGTCGATGACGGCTCGAAAGACGGCACGCATCAGCTGCTCGAAGAACACGGCTGCGAAGTGTACCGCGAGACGTTCGATCTTTGGGGTAACGAGACCGCAGCTAGGAAATTTTTGTGGGACAAAGCGGTCAAGGACTCCGAGTGGGTCGTTCACATCGACGCCGACATGGTTCCGGCGAATAATTTTATAGACGCTCTAACGGGCTCACTGGTCGGATTCAGAGTCTATGACCTTTGGGACGACGAGAGGCGTTACAGGAGCGACAGGTGGTGGACAGGACATCGTAGGCCCTACTGGACGGCTGCGAATGTTCATAAGCACCAGGACGCGAAGTGGGTGTGGGGTGACGCCGGGATTCATAGCGGTCATCTGCCCTTGAACGTGCGCGAGCAGCTCGGCACCGTGTACCCGGTCGCCAGGGAATGCTCGATGCTGCACTATGCGTATTCGAGGCCCGAACTCAGACGCGCCAAATACGAAAAATACATGGCGGTCAAAGAGCAGCTCGGCCCGCGTCAGCTGTTTCACGCGCAATCGATTATCGATGAGATGCCGCGCCTCGATACAATGCCCTTCGAGCCCGAGTGGGAGCTTCAATGGACGACACCGTAGCACTCACGATTGCACTCGCGAAGCTCCAGAAGGACGCGAACTCGTTCGTGCGCTCGATGTTCAAGGCCGATCCCGATCCGTGGCAGAAGGAGGTGCTGGACACGATCTCGACCGGCGAGCGCCAGATCTCGATCCGCTCAGGGCACGGTGTAGGCAAGACGACGCTGCTCGCTTGGACCGCGATATGGTTTCTGATGACGCGCTTGCACTCGAAGGTTGTGATCACCGCTCCCACATCGAGTCAGCTCATGGACGCGCTGCTGCCGGAGATGAAAGCGTGGATCAACAAGATGCCGAGGCAGAATCGCGACTACTTGAACGTCAAGCAGGACAGAATCGAACTGGTGGCTGCACCCGAGCGTAATTTTATCTCAGCTCGTACATCGAGGGCCGAACAGCCAGATGCCCTCCAAGGCGTACATAGTCGATGGACCCTGCTTCTATGCGACGAGGCCAGCGGGATACCGGACGCGGTGTTCGACGCATCCGGCGGCTCGATGTCGAGCGAAAACGCGCAAATGATCCTGGCCGGTAACCCGGTGCGCTCGCAGGGTCTGTTCTGGAAGACGCATACGCTGCTCCAGGATCGCTGGAAGACGTTTCATGTCAGCTGCCTCGACTCGCCTCGCGTGACCAAGGACTACATCGACGAAAAAAGGCTTGAGTACGGCGAGGACTCGAACGCATTCAGAGTGCGCGTTTTGGGCGAGTTCCCATTAGCCGACGACGACACCGTGATCCCAATCGAGCTAATCGATACCGCAGTCGGCAGGGACATAGATCTCGACCCGGAAGCCGAAGTGATCTGGGGGCTCGATGTCGCCCGGTTCGGCTCTGACCGATCCGCACTATGCAAGAGAGCTGGCAGAGTCGTTACAGAGCCTGTGCAGCTGTTCAGCGGCAGCCACGACTTGATGGCGATCACCGGGTTCGTGAAAGCCGCATACGATGCAGCTCCCTATGATCGCAGGCCGTCCGAGATCATGGTGGACGCGATTGGCGTAGGCGGCGGCGTATGCGACCGGCTGATCGAACTGGGTCTGCCTGCTCGCTCGATCATGGTCTCCGAGGTCAGCTCGCTCGGCACCAACTATCACCGGCTGCGTGACGAGCTGTGGTTCAAGGCAAAGGAATGGCTCGCAGGTCGCGATGTGCGGCTGCCGACCGATGCGACATTGACGCATGAGTTGGCAATTCCAAGGTTCAACTACACATCGAGCGGCAAGCTCAAAGTCGAATCGAAGGAAGAGATGCGGAGACGAGGCAACCGGTCACCTGACGCGGCAGATGCGTTCGTGCTGACGTTCGCGAGTGAAGGTGCAACCGCTCGCCACGGCTACCGCAGCAGCTGGAACAAATCAGTCAAGCGAGACCTCAAGTGGATTAACTGACATGGCTAAACTCTCGACAAAGAAACGCAAGCGCCTAAAGACTTCATCGTTCGCGCTCAAGAAAGACCGGGCGTACCCGATCAACGACCTCGATCATGGCAGAGCCGCGCTCAGGTTGCTGCACAACGCTACCCCGTCCGAGCAGACTACGATCAAGGCAGCGGTCTACAAGAAGTTCCCTAGCTTGAGGCCGGATAAGGGCAAAAAAAAATAGGACCGAGGGGCGTATGCCCCCCGGCCCTATCACCCTTCCAGGTCAACCGGTCGCTGCTGACGCGGCGAGCGTAGCGGCGAGGATGTTCTCCTTGTCGGGAACCTGGTAGCACGCACGTAGCGTGTTCGCGTCTTTCCAACCACCAGCAGCTGCGATGAATGCGTCAGGAATGTTCGCCTCAGTCAACCGCGTCACGTAGGCGCGGCGGTAGGCGTGCCACAGAGTGCGCCTCTGTGGCTCCAGCCCCGCGAGTTCCTCGGCCTTCTTCAGCCACTCGCGCAGCCGGTCAGCCGAGATCGCCACACTTGGATTCTTCGGCGATGGGAAGAGCAGCGCGTCACCGATTACTGGACGCCGGGCAAGCACGCGGTCGATGGCCGCTCTTGATCTCTCTGTTAGGGGAGCATACCGCTCCAGCCCCTGCTTGTCGGTCGCGCCAGGCCAGAGAATAGCACCTTCCGGTTGGGTCTCGGTGCGCTCCAGGCGCAGATCCGAGTAGCGCAGCTGCCGCACCGCGCTCAGGCGTCGGCCTGTCTCTGAGATGATATCGAAGAACTCGGAGAAGAAGCTCACCACGGTAAACCATTTGCCGTCCACCAGCTCGATGGTCTTGATGAGGTCGGCCACGTCGCGAATCGCGTCGATACGATCCGTGCTGGCTGCGACCTGGACCGGTTCGGACTTCGGGGCGTTGAACGGGCTGTTCTTGCCGCTGGGTAGAGGGTTGTTAAGTAGGAGAGGCTGGCCGTTCCAAGTGGCGAAGCGAGCGTGCCTAAAGACCGCACGCAGGAACTTCGCGTCCTGCTCAAGAGCGCGGGAGCCGATAGGCTTCCTATCGCCCGGTGCTACCTGACGGCCTCGGGCGTCGATGACGCCGAGCTGCCGGTCTTCCTGGTAGTCTTTCCACTCGCTTATATCGATCTTGGTCGGATCGAAGTCGTGACCGAACACACGCAAGAAGAGCTGCGTTCGCTTGTGGTCTTCGTTGTAGCAAGTGCAGCCGTCGGTAACCCATTTGCCGTCCACTAGCTTTTTCTTCGCGTCGAGGTCGGCGACATCACCGCCGCAGAGCTTCGCCTTCGCGGTGTCGCGCTTTACGGCACTGCGCTTTGCGGTGTTGTCGGTGAGGTACCTCAGTAGAACCTGTTCGAGCGTAACCTTGCGGTCGGACAATTGCACTTTGCCCTGGGATAGCTCGTAAGCTAATCCCCGTGCCTCGGCTTTGGCTTTCTTGAGATCGAAGTGTCCGAGGCTTCTGGTCTTCTTCGATTCCGTGAGCGGATTCCAGATTTTGAGCTGGTAGCTCTTTTTGCCCCTGGCGCACCGCTCGATGACCGAGCATGACGCGCCGTGGTCACCGGTCTTCCATACTACCTTAGCGTAGTCTTTCATCATTTCTCCTAGCGAAAATTTGGTCAGTCTTTCCGTACTACTGCGAGCGCGTCCTTGATCGCATCGTGCGCCGTGAGTTTGGAATGGATCGCTCGTCGTATCCACTCGCTGGTCGATATCGATGCTCCCGTCTCTTTGGATTCTAGTTCAGCAGCTCCCTTCACTCGGTCCCATAATACGTCGGGCATATGCAAGTTGCGTCTGGTCATCACCACCTCCATTGATTGGGTAATGATACACACAACATACACACCTACGCAATAGCGTTATAGACACGGGGTTGGGTAAATAGTCAGTTGTCCGGCAGGGGCCATATTCTGACGGGATAGCGTAATGCCGGAAATGCTCGAATTGCAGCAAGAATCACAGATCGATATGCAGATGGACGAGGAGGAAATGCAGCGCGTGGTGCGCTCCTCGATTGAAGACGCCGTACAGTTCATCGAGGACCAGCTGACGAACGAGCGCGAGAAATCCGCGAAGTATTATCGAGGCGAGCCCCTCGGCAACGAAGAGGACGGTCGGAGCCAGGTCGTGTCCCGCGATGTGGCTGAAGCGGTACACCAGATCATGCCGTCGCTGATGCGCGTCTTTTTCTCGAGCGAGACCCCATGCGAGTTCGTGCCCCAAGGCCCCGAAGATGTGGCACAAGCGGAGCAGGCCACAGACATGGTTAGCTACGTGGTCAACGAGTCAGAAGGCTTCGACGCATTCTACGCGGCCTTCAAGGACTCGCTGTACCAGAAGATGGGCATCGTTAAGTACTGGTGGGACGAAGGCAATGAAATCACCTACCACACCTTCACCGGGCTCACTGACGAGGCGCTCGGGTTGCTCCTCGAAGAGGACGGCGTCGAGGTCGTAAGTGCGACTTCTACACCGGACCCGATTGCCGTGCAGATGGCCGAAGCTCAGGGCGTGCCGATGGAGCAAGTGCCACCCGAGATGATTCCTTCGGTCCACGACGTGAAAATCCGAAGGAGAAAAGCGAAAGGGCGAGCGCGGCTCATGGCGGTTCCCCCGGAAGAGTTCCTCGCCGACCCGAGAGCGAAGTCTGTGGACGAAGCGTCTCTGATCGCGCACCGGAGCTTGAAGACTTTGAGTGAACTCGTCGCGCTCGGCTACCCAGCTGAACTCGTCGAAGAGCATCTCACATACGACGGTGATTTCCTCTGGGATAGCGCCCAGGAGACACGCCAGGATTGGAGCTTTAATTACGGAACTACGGTATCAGCGCAAAGGCGTGCGCTCTACGTGGAAGCGTATATTCCGGTTGACCTCGACAACGATGGATTCGCTGAAGTGAATCGTTTCTGTACACTCGGCGATGCGTACAAAGTAGTCCGGGCAGAACCCTGGGGCGGCGACATCCCGTTCGCGGTGTTCGTGCCCGATCCGACGCCGCACTCGATATGGGGCTCGGACATAGCCGACCAGGTCATGGACATCCAGCGCGTGAAGACGATGCTGCAACGTGGGCTACTCGATTCACTCGCGTTGACGCTCGATCCTCGCATCGAGGCCGTCGAAGGCCAGGTCAATATGACTGACCTACTCGACTCGGCAGCTGTCGGAGGAATCGTGCGCGTGCGGGCTCCTGGTATGCTCCGGGATCGCGTCACTCCGTTCGTCGGTAGGGACGCCCTCGGGGTGATCGGATATTTCGATGAAGTCAGAGATGCGAGAACAGGCCAACACAACCTTGCCCTGGAAGCTGACGCGCTACAGTCAACAACCAAAGCAGCCGTCCAAGCCCAGGTTGAAGGTTCGCGCCAGCGTCTCGAATTAATTGCACGTATCTACGCCGAAAGCGGCTGTAAGCGCATATATCGGGGCCTGCTGAAGTTGTTAGCCAGGCACCAGGACAAGCCACGCATGGTCAGGCTCAGAAACGAATGGGTCGAAATCAATCCAGCCGTCTGGGACACATCGATGGACGTGACCGTGAACGTCGGCACCGGGGGCTTAGTCGAAGAACGAGTCGCCGTCCTTCGCATGACGCTCGAAGCGCAGAAAGAGATCTTAATGACGATGGGTGTGAACAATCCGCTCGTCGGGCTCGGGCAGCTGCGACACACGCTCGCCAAGCTGCTTGAGCTGAACGGAGAGAAAGACACCGCTCGCTACTTTAGACCGCTGCCGGTGGACTACGAACCGCCACCACAACCTGAGCAGCCAGATCCGGCGGTCATGCTCGCGCAAGCCGAGATGGTGAAGGCTCAGTCAGACGCGATGAACGACCAAGCGAAGCTGGAGGTTGAGAAGAACAAACTCGTCATCGATCTCAAGGAAATGGAGCTGAAGTACGGGACGATGATGGACGTTGCAGCGATACGAGGAGTAATCGACGCCCAAAAGGCGATGTATAAAATCGAAGAAAAGCAGGTGCGCTGATGGCGAATAACCTGAGTCTGCTGATGGGATCGTATAACCGGGTACGCACTGACAGCGCCCCCCCCGTCAGGACTGCCCCGGTGGCCCACTTGGGGCTCACCTACGGTGACGCGAACAGAGGACCGTGGTATCCATCGGAAAGAGAACGCGAGCGCGTCCGAAGGAAAGCAGAAAGGGATCGCGAAAAGCGGGAGCGCCGCCAAGAGCTGCGTGACGCCCCAGTTGGGTGGGGGGCTGTACGTGGATTCCTCGAACCGGAGACCGGAGCAGAAATGGGTGCCCTCTTGGGTACGTCCATGTTGCCGGTTGCCGGTGAAGCGATTGATCTCGCCGACATCGCCGCCGGTATCCAGGATCGTGATCTATCGAGAATCGGATGGGCTACTGGCGGGCTGATGCTTCCGTTCGTGGCCGGCTCTACACTGAGAAAGATCGTGCAACGGGGAGTGGCTCAGGGGGCGGCAGATATGACACGAAAGGAATTGCAGTCGCTGCTGTCGGCTAAAGGGCTACCGGCAACTGGTACGACAGAAACCCTCCGGGAACTGGCGACTGTTGTTGGAAAGAACCCGGAAGATTGGACGCGCTCCGAGTTCGACTTGGCTCGTCCACACATAAGGGTTCACCAAGATTTTAGGTCGGGAAATGATCCGGCGAAGATTATGAAAGAAGGTCTGACTAGGGGGCAAGTTGATCCGCTATCTGGGGTAGGCCCTGGGGCAGATAGTTGGTCGTGGGGAGGAAATTTTCAAGGCACACCGGGTGGTGCATACCTAATGTGGCCCGGTGACATCAATTACAGTAGCGGGACAAGCCCTTGGATGAGGTCGGGGAAACCGTTTATGCACATCAGCCCAGCCAAAGGTGATGATCCCTTTACGGCGATTACAGGATCAAGGAGGGCGGCAGATGAAGTTGCCGAGGCCGGGTCCACGCTGAGAAAATTCGCAAGGGGTGCTGACCGAGTGCCAGATACAACGGTGAGCCCAAGAGAGAGGCGCGGAATCGAGGGCATCCCAGAAGCTGGAGAGGAAGGCCGTGGCATCAAGAGTGTCAGGGATCTCCCACAAGCCGAAGCCGTCGAGCAAGCTGACCGAGGAGCGCATCTTGTTCGCAAGGCAGACGGCTCCTATGTAGGAGCCCCGAATTGGGTCAAATCTCCACAGGCCCTGGGCAGACTTCGCCGTCAACTTGACGAGCTGGCCGAAGAGGGCGTCCAAGGCAAGGATTGGTATGAGCGAGCCGAGGCTGGCAACCTTGAGCTGGCAGGGCCGTACCGGGACAGGACTGCGCTCTTGTCTGCCGAAGAGGGCCTCTGGTCGCCTCAAGCAATCCCTGACGTAAACCTTGGTACTGCGCTCCTGGGCCACAACGCATATGAGCTTGGAGCACCTTTGGATAAGGTCCGCACTACGCGCCAAGCCCAAGCTTACAACACGGCGCGAGATGCTGGAGCTCTTCCAGACTTGGGTCCGAAAACAGGGATCTACGGAGAGCATTTAGATCCGTTTGTGGAAACGCCGATTACAGGCGTAAACGATGTGTGGCACGGCAGGGCGTTCGGCTATGACACCGACAAGATCTCACCTCAAGCACACGCATTCATGGATGCCGAAACGTTGCTCGCTGCCGAGCGTTTGAATGCCCGGCAGGCAGGCACGTTCACCGATTGGGATGGCCGAGGCACCCAAGCCGCGATTTGGGTGCGAATGAAAGGCGCAGACTTAGCCGAAAAGCGTTTCGGTGGAGACCTACAGCGTGGTATGGAAGAGGCCCAAAAGACATACCCGGATTACTTCAGCAAGTATGCATACAATGCCACACATGAAGCTGTGCCAGGTAGAGGAACAGGACATCTGCCTGGGCTGCTGGATGAACCCTGGGAAGTCAGAGAAGCATACACGGATGCCGTGCCGTGGACGACGCAATCGGGGCACGACGTGATGTACGACGATTGGTGGCAACAACGGAGCCGAGATGCTACAGGCTACTACATGGGAGAAACGAACCCTGTACGTGTCAGCCTCCCGATGGCACCTCGCGGGGCTGGAGTGACAACCATTGACCCCATGAGCTTGCAATCGATCAGGGCAACAGAATCACTTCGGTCGCTTTTGGACGCCCAGAATGCAACTGGCGGACACCGCGTAGTAACCGATATGCCAGCGGGCCGACAGACATCTGCCTTTAGTTCCTTAGATGCGGCGGTTGACCCCGATCTTTTCGATGAAGCCGCAGCGGAGGTGACGACACATTTCCCCATCGATATAGGGCGTGGAGTGACGTGGATGCCGATGGATGACGCCGCGACAAGCAGCAGGGATGTTCTCAGGAGTATTGCCGAAGGAGGAGAGCTTGATAAGGCCAAAGAGGTTTTGGGCTCTCCAGGAACGGCCCGAGTAGGGATAGATAGCCACTACGTTCCGCTACTCGAACGAGTAGGGAGCGAGCAGGGAACCGGAGTCGCCACGCAAGCGATGCTGGACGAGATCGACAAAGCCGTCGAGATGGGCGCTGTCAATTTGCCCGAACGTTTGTCAGCGGAACCAATACGCAGGCGGGCCCTCGGGCTGCTTGAGCGTGATGCAACCTGGGGCCCGCAGTTCGGTGGTGACCGTCTTGATATGGAGAACCTCCGAACACTGTTTGGAAAAGGGGGTCTAGCCGAGGTCCGTGCCGGGCTCCTCAGAGGAGACTACCTCCCCGCTGTTGGGCTTTTGGGCGGCTACTCCGCTCTCCAGGGCGGCAGACGGCTTGAGAGCGAGAGAAGGTAGCCGGATGGGCGGAGAGTGGACCCCCATATTATGTAGCTCATCAAGCTCGTCCCTGGTGTACGGCCCCCACATAACCCAGCTGCCATTACTCAATGTTTTTTTCATCGTGTCCTCTGTAAATCAACGATGCTGCCAACAACAAAAGGGTCCAGTACGGCTTTTCCGCACGAGACCCTTTCGAGCGGTTTAGCACCTTGTTAACCCGGTTGCAATCGCAACAAATCTCCGGGATGCAGAGTCAGCCTGCACACCATAAGTATAACGGGAGACCGCTAATCGCGTCACCCGCCGAGAGGACGAAATGACTGATCCGATCACGAAGGGAGACCGCGCAAAAGCGATTCTCGATTCCGAGACCTTTCAGGAGGCTTGGGAAAATGCAAAACTGCGAGTCAAAGAAGAATGGACAAATGCCAAGAAGCCTGACGAGCGGGAGGCACTTTGGCATCAATACAACTCGCTCGATGCGATACCTCGCGAGCTGCGCGTCATGCGTGATACCGCAGCCGTGAACCGCAAAAGGAAGAAACGTTAATGGAAGCACAAGCCACCAACCCCGAGGGGAGTGGAGGACTTTCGTTACGCGAAGCAGCTACCGCATTCGACGCATTGGCTCGCGAGGAGCAAGAAGCTCCCACCGAGAGCCAAGACGCAGATAATGGGGTAGCAACCCCCGAAGAACCTGTCAGCGACCTTCAACCAGAAGAGTTGACAGAAGAAGTCACCGAAGATGGCTTTGCAGCCGACGTGGAAGACATCCAAGTCGAAGGAGTTGAGGAGGCGGATAACCAGGATCTTTACACCGTCCGAGTGGCGGGTAAGGAAGTCGAGGTGCCGCTCCATGAGCTCATCGCAGGATATTCCCGTACCGGCGATTATCTTCAGAAAACGCAAGGAGTGGCCGAACAAAGGAAGCAGATCGAGGCGCTTCATACGCAGCTCGAAACTGAAAGAAACGAGTACACCCAGGTGTTACCACAAATCCACCAGGTACTCAACGGCTTTGTAGATGCGATGCGCCCCGACCCCTCTCTGATGAAGGCCAATCCTGGGCTGTACCTAGAGCAGAAGGAAGCCTTCGAGTTGCACCAGAATAAGATCCAGGCCGTTCAAGCCGAACAGGCGAGGATGGCTCAGATCAGCCAGGCGCAATTCGATCAACAGCAACGCACCCGCTTGGCAGACGAGCAGCAACGCCTTGTACAAACGGTGCCTAACTGGGCTGACCCGGAAGTAATGCGACGAGAGCAACAGGAGCTGGTGGAATACGGCTCTTCAATCGGCTATGCGCCGGAAGAACTCGGTAATGTTATTGACCACCGGGCGGTTGCCACGCTTCGCAAAGCTATGCTCTACGACAGGGCTCGGGCGCAGGGAAAGCAAAGGGCCAAAGCGGCCCCGCCACCCAAGACCGCCAAGCCAGGTACGGCAGGACAAACTGGAAGCACGCAGAGCAAGCGTGAGAAACAGCAGTGGGATAAATTGCGGTCTACGGGCAAGCCCGCCGACGCCGCACCACTGTTTGAAGCCGTTTTCGGGCAATAAAAAAATAGGAGGTTATTTTGGCTCAAGCCAGCGTGACCTTCAGCACTTACGACGCAATAGGTCTACGCGAAGACCTGTCTGATCTGATCTCGAATATCAGTCCGACTGACACACCCTTTACCAGTAATTCTTCGGTAGAGGATTGTGACGGGACGTTTTTCGAGTGGCAGACGCAGGCTCTCGCAGCCGTAGACACTACGAATGCTCAAATCGAAGGTGATGACATCAGCACTTACACTGCCGTCACACCTACGGTCAGACTTGGAAATTACACGTCCATTAGTCGTGCGACGTTTATGATCTCCGGGACTGAGCAAGTCGTCGAAAAGGCTGGAAGGTCGAACGAGAGAGCTTATCAAGCAGTTCTGAAGGCTCGGGAGTTGAAGAGGGATATCGAGTCGATGGCGTTAGCGAACCAGATCGCAGTTGCTGGTTCCGACAGCGCGGCGCGGTATTCAGCAGGGTTAGCCGCATGGGTTAAAACGAACGTCGATAAGGGTACGAATGGGGTTAATCCCGTTTATACATCTGCCGCTACCAACGCACGTTCAGATGGCGCCCAGAGGGCGTTCACCGAGACAATTTTACAGAGTGTCGTAAAGCAGTGTTGGGACTCTGGCGGTGAACCTTCGATGGTCATGGTTGGCAGCTTCAACAAGCAGGCTCTGTCAGCCTTCAGTGGTATCGCTGCACAGCGGTATATGGCACCTGACGGTCCGACGCAAATCATAGGATCGGCAGATTTATACATCTCAGATTTTGGTACACTGAGTATCGTGCCTAACCGATTCCAACGTGCGAGAGATGGCTGGGTGTTAGATCCCGACCTGACTCGCATTCGTCAGCTCAGGCCATACCAGGCCACCGAGATGGCGAAGACTGGTGATGCAATTAAGATGCTTTTCCTTCGGGAATGGGGTCTTCAAGTGGACAACGAGGCCGGTCTTGGCCTAGCTGCTGACTTGAACACCAGTTGAGCGATGTAGTTAGTGGGCGGGGGGTGGTGGCTTCGGCCACCGCCCTTACGCCACGGGAGTAAATGAAAACATGAACTAGGGAAATTATGTCCTGGGATACACGGTTGATCGATTACGATCCTGTGCTTCGGCGTCAGGAGCTATTCCACTCGAACGAGGACGGTGATGTCGCGCTAGAAACGCGGTGGGACATCGAGCCTATCATCGAATCGAATAAGGCACGCTACGCGGCTATCGACGAACGAGCTGGATTCAAGGGTGATGGCCTACACCGTATCGGACAGGTTCCGATGTCCATTTATAAAGATTGGAAGAAGAAGACTTCCAACTTCAAGGACCAGGACGCATTCGCTCGCCTAGTGAACGACAAAAACAACCGCTACTTCCTAGTGCGCCCGGTGAAGCTGTGATCTCGATCTGCCTTCCTATGGGCGACAAAGTCCACGCTGGCTTTGCCCACGATCTAGCAATCGCGACCGGCCACTACGTTGCGACTCACGGCCCGGAGATGCAGTTCCATATCCGGCAGGGCACGATCCTCGCGGAAGAACGATCTCGCCTGTGTGACGCCGCGCTGGAGAACGGTGCCGATTGGCTGATCTTCATCGACTCGGATATGCGTTTTCCGAAAGACACGTTCTCGCGACTCTTGGCTCACGGTGAGCCCGTCGTCGCGGTGAACTGCTCGAAGCGCAGACGCCCGGTTGGCCCGACATCGAGAACGAGCCCGGACGATCTTCAACTCGACCCGCTCTGGCCCGATATCGAGAAGGCGGGCCTGGAGCAAATCGCTACCACCGGCTTCGGCGTGATCTGTATCCACGCATCGGTGTTCAAGGGGATTGCTTACCCCTGGTTCGATACGCCGTGGATCGAAGAAAATGAAAAGCACATAGGCGAAGACACGTTCTTCTGTGTGCGCTGCAAGGAAGCAGGAATTCCGATCTACGTTGATCACGATCTCAGCTGGGAAGTGAAGCACGTCGGCGAGCATGAGTTCGGCATGGAAGATTTGCTTGAGGTGATGACCTAATGGCGATCACCAATTATGGCGAGCTGAAGTCCGCAGCTGCTGAGTGGCTCGACAGAAGTGACCTCACCTCACGCATACCGGAATTCGTGGAACTCGCAGAGGCCCGTTTCGATAGAGTGATCCGCACGCCGGATATGGTCACAAAGGACGACAGCTTCACGGTCGACTCGCAGTACGAAACGCTACCGACCGGGTTCCTGGGCGTCGAACGGTTCCTACTGAACTCCAGCCCGAAACAAGCGATGGAGTACATGAGCCCGGCGCGGTTGAGTGCGAGGCGCGAACGCAGGACGGCGACCGGCAGACCCGGGTACTACACGATATCCGGGGGCAACTTCGAGTTCTTCCCGAACCCGGACCAAGCCTACACGGCTGCGCTCCTGTATTACAAACGACTCACGCAGTTGAGTGCAGACGAGGACACGAATTGGCTGCTGACCAACAACCCGGACACCTACCTCTTCGCCACGCTGGTCGAGGGGAACACGTACCTAAAAGACCCGGAATCCACCGCGCTTTGGGAGGCACGTCTCCAGAGGACGCTCACGGAGTTGGATCTCGAAGGTGACCGCATGGCGGTCGGACAAAGCCCATCAATGCGCTTCCAGGCGATAGGATAAATCAATGGCTGATGGAACCACTACCAATCTAGGGCTGACGCTCCCCGAGGTCGGGGCATCGACCGATACGTGGGGCCTCAAGCTAAACAACGACCTCACGTTCCTCGATAACATCTTCAGCCTGTCTTCGACCTCGATCACGCTCTTGGTCAACAACCAAGATGTGAACACCACTTCGTCCTATACGCTCGATACGGTCAAGCTCGGCGACGATCGGCAGCTCCAGTTCGGTGCTGCACCCGACTACCACCTCATCTACGACGCCACTAACACCCGGCTCGAACTGAACACAGCCGACAACGGAAGCGGTGCCGGGACGGTGTTCCAGGTCACAGACGGTGCGGACACCGTAGACTTCACTGGGAAGGTTACTGCAGCGAGCCTCTACCTCGGAGCTGACGGGGCCACCGTAACAGGCATCAAAGATGAAGATGATATGTCATCTGACAGTGCCGTTAAGTTGGCTACACAGCAGAGCATCAAGAAGTACGTAGACGATCAAGTAGGTGCCGCAGACCTGGACATCGTTACCGATTCTGGAAGCATCGATATCGACCTCGATGACGACCAGCTCACGCTCACTGGCGGGACGGGGATCGACACGTCAGCTGCTACCACGACAGTCACGTTTGCAATCGACTCGACGGTCGCAACACTCACGGGTAGCCAGACTCTTACGAACAAGACCCTGACTACGCCGATCATCGCATCGATATCGAACACGGGCACCTTAACGCTACCTACGAGCAGCGATACCTTGGTGGGCAAAGCGACTACCGACACGCTGACCAACAAGACTCTGACAGCCCCGGTCATCGCGACGATCTCTAATACCGGGACGCTCACGTTACCGACCAGCACAGACACACTCGTCGGTCGCGCTACAACCGACACGCTCACGAACAAGACGATCTCGGGCAGCTCGAACACACTCAGCAATATCGCGAATGCTTCGCTAACGAACTCTAGTGTCAGCTACGGAGGCGTGTCTGTTGCCTTGGGTGCATCAGACGCCACTCCGGCTTTCGACCTGAGTGGAGCGACTGCGTATCCCGGAGACTCGAGTCTCGTAACAGCGGGCACCTTGGCCGCTGCCAGCCTATACATCAACAGTGATGGTGCGACCGTTACGGGTATTAAAGACGAGGACACTATGTCCTCTAATTCTGCTACCAAGCTCGCTACCCAGCAGAGTATTAAGGCGTATGTAGATAGCCAGGTAGGTACAGTAGACACGCTTGCAGAAGTGCTTGCGAACGGAAACACCACAGGCTCGACAAACATCATTGTGTCGGCCAGCCAGAAAATCACTACTGACACGATTGACGAGACTACGGCTGCTACTGGAGTCACGATTGACTCAGTGTTGGTTAAGGACAATACGGTTACGGCTACGACGTTCACAGGAGCTTTGGTAGGTAACGCTTCGACTGCGACTACAGCCGCAACGGTCACGGGCGCGACCCAGGCTGCCATTACCAGTGCAGCCAATTTGGCTACTGTGGGCACGATAGGAACTGGAACCTGGGCCTCAACCGATGTGGCTGTCGCACACGGTGGTACTGGTGCCTCAACGGCGGCGGCAGCAGCGACCAACCTTGGTCTTGGTACAGGTGATTCGCCTCAATTCACAGCAGTTAATGTCGGTGCGGCAAGTGATACTACATTATCTCGAAAATCGGCTGGCGTTCTACAAGTAGAATCAAGTGAACTATATGTACAAGGTGGAACTGATGTTGCAGTAGCAGACGGTGGTCTTGCACTCTCGTCGTATGCTGCTGGCGACATAATCTACGCGAGTGGCACAACCACGTTAGCCAAGTTGGCTAAAGGCTCAGATGCTCAGATACTGACCCTTTCCAGTGGCCTTCCTGTATGGTCTGATCCTTCTGCGACTACCGTGGCTCCTGCTGGAACCCTGACGGGCACCACGCTCGCCTCAAATGTAGTCACAAGCTCGCTTACCTCGACAGGTGCCCTCAACGGTGGCTCGATCACAAGCGGATTCGGGGCCATCAACAACGGCGCATCTGACATCACGACCACGGGTACGGTATCTGCCACGACCCTAGCTGGCACTTTGTCCACAGCCGCCCAGTCAGCGATCACCAGTGTCGGAACGCTGACTTCCATCACGACGAGCGGCAACGCACAAGTTGACGGAGATTTGACTGTTGGTGATGGCGGCGAAGAAGATCAGAAAATCGTCTTGAATGGTGCCGCGCAGGATTATTATATCGGGCTGGATGACACCGACGATGATCTAAAAATAGGTCTTGGTTCAACCGTTGGTACAACGCCAGTAATCGCGATAGATGAAAACCAGAAAATCGCGATGGGCAGCAGTATCTCTTACATCAGCAAAGATGTGAACTTCGCATCAAACCAGGACAATGTTCTCAGCTTTGAGTCGTCAAGTACCAAGTGGGGCATCTACACCTATGACAGGAGTGGTGGTGGGGCTGGGTACAGAGACCTCAGTTTTGGTGCCGCGAAGATCTTTATCAAGGGATCGGACGGCTACGTTGGAATAAACGAGGTAGCCCCATCGTATCAACTAGAAGTCGATGGCACGATGCACTGCACTGGTGCCTTGTCGAAGGGCAGTGGCTCGTTCAAGATTGATCATCCCTTACCAGACAAGAAAGAGACACATTTCCTTGTCCACTCATTCGTGGAAGGACCGAAAGCTGACCTGATCTACAGAGGCGTGGTTACACTATCTGACGGCTGGGCAGAGGTGGATCTGGATGAAGAAATTGGATTAAGCGAAGGTACATGGTCGGCGCTATGCCGCGATCCACAGGTGTGGGTACAAAACGACAGCGGCTGGGACGCGGTCAAGGGTTCAGTGAGCGGAAGCACTCTCACCATAGTATGCCAAGCTCCTAACTCATATGACGAAGTGAGTTGGCTGGTGGTGGCTGAACGTCAAGACGATCATATCCGCGAAGCCGATTGGACCGATAATAAAGGGCGACCGATCCTAGAACCGAGGAAATCCGATGGCTAATACATATTCCTGGGATTTTTCGGCACTCGACATTCAGTTAGGACCAGATGCGGAAAACCACACGGATGTCGTTTACATCATCTCTTGGCGTTATACGGCTGACGATGGCCTCGGCCATACGGCTTACGAGATCGACTCAACGGGCATTACCTGGGACGAGAACGACCCTTGGATTCCCTACGAGGATATTATTAAATCAGATGTCGAGGGCTGGGTGGTAGACCAGATAGGTGTTTCTGAACTCGCGGAAATGAAGTTGCGATTAGACGCGAACATAGAAGAGCAAGTTTCCCCCACACGCGAAACGAACCGTGAGATGCCGTGGGATAATGGAGCCTAATACCTTGACTACGTTGTTAGCGTTCCTGGCTGCTCCGCTCGCTGCTGGTGCAGCATACGGTGCTTCTATGAGTGGCGTGAAATCAGGACTTAATGGTGCCCGTGAGAGCATCCAATCAATTGAGAGAATCTGTAACCGCCTAGACGAGAAGGTAGACGATCATGGGCAGAGAATTACGAAAACTGAAGTCGAAATTATTAACCTCAAGGAAAGGTCAGGAAATGGCTAAGAAGGACGGAGGACCAGCAGTCGAAGGTGCGGATCTCATCACACCCACCAATGGTGCTGTTCCAGAAGAGGAGCGTATCATCCTTTCGCCAGATCAGGCACAACTGTTTGCTACGCTGTTCGCGCAGTCCAAGGAGATTCAGGAGCGCATACAATTCGCTCTAGTGTCTGCTGGACTTGGCGGTGTGGACATTGTGAGCGGTGAACTGGATGCTGCTGACCCTCACTTTATGGTCAGAAAGTCAGATAACGGAATCATCACCTAGTCTATGCCTGCGCCGCAGTATATCCCTCTTGAATTTCAGCCTGGGTTGTGGAAAAACGGCACACTCTATCAGGCTAGGGGACGTTGGTTTGACGCAGACCTGATGCGCTGGTCTGTCGGTGGGCTTGGGCCTGTCGGCGGCTGGCGTACATGGGGGACTGGCACCACTGCTGTCACGGGTGTGCCACGCACATCACTGACATGGATGGACAACAGGTTCCGTAGATGGCTAGGAGTTGGTACACCATCCAAGCTCTACGTTTATGACGATGCGGCAGGGTTATTCGATATAACTCCAGCAGGATTTGTAGCAGGACGCACTGACGCAGACCCTAATACTGGATTCGGTAATTCCACGTTCGGTCACTCGTCATACGGCACATCGAGGCCAGATCTGGGCACTCCCGTACCAGCTACGATATGGTCCCTGGACCTGTGGGGTGAGGATCTGGTTGGACTTACGCCTGATGACGGCAAGGTCTATCAGTGGGATGCGAGTGTCGGCACACCAACGAGTACGGCGGCTGCACAGGTTGCTAATTCACCTGAATACGCGACAGCGAATATCGTGACGAGTGAGCGCATCCACATGGTGTTTGCTGGCACTCCTAACGGTGGTGCGGAAGCAACGCGGGACAGGCGCAGGGTGTTCTGGTCGGATTCGGAGGACAACACGGATTGGACCTCCACATCGACTAATCTGGCTGGCGATCAGATACTAGAAACCAAGGGTGATCTGCTGGGCGCGGTGAAAGTGCGTGGTCAGGTACTGATATTCACTACCGATGACGCACATACGGCCACATTCGTTGGTCTGCCTTATGCGTATCAGTTTGATCGGGTAGGAGATAATTGCGGACCCGTATGCATCAATGCAGTCGCTGTAGCTGGTAACACTGCGTATTGGATGGGACGCTCGGCGCAGGGCTTCTTCAAGTACGACGGTTATGTGTCAACGATTGCGTGTGATGTAGAGGATTACATCGTCACGCAGATGAACGAATCCCAGGCGTCGAAAGTCGTTGCATGGCATAACACGCTATTCCATGAGATCGTGTGGTTCTATCCAGAGGGCGTCGAAATCGACTCCTATGTGAGCTACAACTATCTGGAAGATCACTGGTCTGTAGGCACTCTGGCCCGTACATCGACCACCTCGCGTGGCATATTCCAGTTACCGATTCTGTTTGATGTGGACGGCAACCCATACGAGCATGAAGTCGGCGGCGTATACGAGGACGTAGATGAATCAGTGCTAATTCCTTATGTCGAATCAGGACCGATTCAGTTAGGTGACGGTGACAGAATTCTGTCTGCTACGAGCCTGATACCAGATGTGACCACTCTGGGCGATATCACGACCACGTTCTATACAAGGCTCTATCCAACTGATAGCGATACTACGCATGGCCCATACGATATGGCAGCACCCACATCTGTCCGCTTTACGGGACGCACGGTGAGAATGAAATGTATATCTGATTCTACTAATGCTTGGCGTCTGGGCGTACCACGCCTTGAGATGCAGCCAGGTGCAAGACGATGAGCATATCTGCACCGTCACGGGTAATGCGCCTGCGTCTAGGCTCGCCTCCTAGAAAGTTCGACCAACAGTTTTCCACCTATGTGCCTGACATGAAGCACTGGCTCAAGTACGAGGTCAGCCGCACGGTGGATCTAGAGGACGCAGATAAGTCGAATTTCAAGCATTTTGAGGACGTAGACCTAGCCAACAACGAGCGGTTAATATTGGTTGCACCCAACGGCAACAGATACGCCGTCACGGTGGACAATTCTGGTAACCTGGGAACCACCGCACTATGATAGGCGTGAGCGATGAGCGTTTTGAGCATTGGTGGGAGAAAAGCAAGCCTTTTATTGCTGATGCTCTGGAGAAGAGCGGAGAAACACACTCTGTAGAGGATGTAAAGGATGCACTACAGTCAAACTATGCGATTTTCTACCCTGTCAGGAACGGTGCCGCCATATTCCGAGTTGAACATCATCCGCGCAGAAAGCTGCTCAATATCTGGCTCGCAGGAGGCGACATGGACGCCAATATCGACGGTATCTTGGAAGCCGCTGAGTTCCATGCTAAAGAGTTCGGGTGCAGCGGAATTTCAGTGGCAGGACGCAAAGGTTGGGCGCGTGTACTCAAGCCACGGGGCTACGACTACAAGCGCGTCGTGCTGATAAAGGATATGAACTAAAATGGGTGGACAAACCACTGGTAACATAGAAGACCTCCAACTAACACAGTCAGAAAGGCCCGATCCGCGCACTCAGGCGCGACAAGAGCATCTCTTCAGGCAGGCAGAGCAATACGCAGGGCAGTCACCATTCCAGCAGCAGTACGGTTATGGTAGCTCGATGGTTCCTGGCCTTAGTGGTATGTCACAGACAGGCCAGCAATATCTTACCGACAGAATACTTGGAAAGGGTGCATACAGGGTCCAGAATCTAGGGTTCCAGAATTATGTGCGTCCCGACACGGCCCTTGCTGGTGGTTATCAGTACGGTCAGTCGGGCTATCAGGCAGGCGATGAGTTCACACCAGGCCGTAGAACATCCGATAGACAGCAAAGATATGTAGATGCACCTGACACTTATTTTATTGACAACCCAGATGCAGTTCAGCCTGATGAATGGGGCACTTGGACCGATGCACAACGAAGGGAGTGGATTTCGAACCAAGGAACACCATTAGGGATGTCCACCGCACCAGGCTCTACAAGCTCTACATTGCCTGCTGCGAAGATGCAAACAACTGGATATGCAGCGGTAAATCAGCCTGGATATAGTCCAGCGACACAACAGGCATCTACGGGAGGTGTAGGGTTAGGCCCACAGCCAGGTCCAAAGCCAGGACAGCCAGGTTATGTGCGTCCTGGCCGTGAACGCTCTGATTGGTCCCCTTGGATGGGTGAGACTTACGAAGAGGGTGCGCCTTCAGGGATGGCTGGTGTAAATCAGCCTGGATACGAACTCAACATCTGGGATACTCCCGATATACCGTTTGGTGCCCAGAATCTGCCTACTGCTACATCTGGTGATATTTATCGTGGAAGAGAAGGAACTGGAGGTGGACTGCTCCAGACTGACCTGAACCGTCCAACATCAGGTGTTGGTATTGGTGAGGTCGAGGACGCACGAACAGCGACTCGCCGTATGCTCATGGAAGGCCCAAGGGCTGGTGATCCTGGCTACAATCAGTTCTTGCCTGGTGGCTGGACGGGATTGGATAAGGCAGGAACGGGGACAGCGGCTGGTGATCCATCAATCGCCAGATTGGGCGAGGAAGCAGTACCAGATCCTACACTGATCGGTACGG
>Ga0080013_1000879_pt1 | contig 41288 bp, 96 predicted proteins | sample ETNvirenome_6_85_FD_69236 | JGI IMG/M metagenome (GOLD analysis project Ga0080013, IMG submission 69236) | Marine viral communities from the Pacific Ocean - ETNP_6_85 (SPADES assembly) (version 2) | ecosystem: Environmental > Aquatic > Marine > Oceanic | place: Pacific Ocean | collected 2013-06-19 | reverse complement strand
CAAGATGCTGTGAGTTCTAATTATGAAATCGGATATTTGCCACAGGACATTAAACTCCCAAGGCAAAGATATGTTCTCTCTGCGGATTCTGGATGGTATTTGATTGAGTACGGTATTGAATCAAAGTATGTTCATGGGCCATTTGCACAAAAAGAACACGCAGCGCCCATAAATGTTTAAAAGGAATAAAAAAATGAAAATCACAAAAAGACAATTACGAAGAATCATTCGAGAGCAGATTGAAGAAGGGCTTACAATCGCAGGCAGAAAAGTAGAATACGCTACGAAGGAAGATATTCTAGCTAAAGTAAGCATGCTTAAAAGAAAGCTAATTGGAAAAAGTTACGCGGATACACATAGCGTCTGGTCAGCTAAAAACAATGAAACACCGGAAGAGACAGTTAAAAGATTTATACAGTGGTCTAGCGGAGATTTCCCCGGAATTGTCATGATTTATCAAGATCCGGACACAGGTGAAGTATTTGGGCATGCAAGATACAATACTTTTTAATAAAGGAAACTAATGAAAATCTCAAAGCGCCAACTAAGAAGAATTATCAGGGAATCGATAAACGAGGCGTTGCCACCGCACTTGCAGAAACATTTCCGTGCTGATGGATCTTCTGTCAAAGATCCAGAGTGGAAAGACGTGACACCCGCCGGTTACGGCCCAGATGATGAAGATTATTCTGCTCCGGCCAGTGAAGAAGATTACTACGCCCCCGGCGGAGAAGGTGAGCAAGCTACGGATACACAACTCAAAAAAGGTTGGACTTCATGGCTAGAAGAAAGAGGTCTGGAATTTGAAGACTTGGACGATCTGGCCCTCGCCGCAGGAGCGCCCAATAGAACATGGCTAGATTCCGGCCCACCACATGACGGCTTTATTGGCCCGCTCGACGTTGAGGTGTGGGTAAAAGATATGCAGGCTGCTAAGGAAATACTGACAACCAGGATGGGCAGCTATAAGGGCACCGTCCTTCCGGGTGGGAAGAAAATAGCCGAAAGCAAAATAAAAATCACAAAGAGGCAGCTCAGAAAAATTGTTCGAGAAGCTATCTCCCTAGATATTGAAAAGGGCGATATTGTTTTGACTGGAAAATTCAAGAACAAAAGATCAGTTGTGAAAGATATTGGCACTGATAAAAACGGACATCCTACAATTAACGGAAAGTCTATCTTGAAGCTCAAGATTGAAAAACTTCTGCCAGAAGATGAATGGAGCAAGAAGTCTCAAGAAGCACTAGAGTTTGCAGAGCAGATTGTCTAATCTTCAGCCGTAAATTCTCGATCAAACATGGTGATACCATCTAGATGATCAATCTCATGCTGCACACAAACGCACTCTAATAGATTTTTATCTGTATAGAGCAGTGGGTGTTGATGATTGTCTGCAACAACTGTAATCGATGTATATCTTTTTGTTAGAACTTGCTTGCCAGGAAAAGATAGACACCCTTCAGGAAAGACAACAAAGCCGTCAGGCGCAACAATTCTAGGGTTGATAAAAACAACAGGATCCTTTACAGCCACTAGACAGACTCTTTTTTGTATACCGATTTGATTAGCAGCAATGCCAATGCCGCCATCAGGCAAAGACTCAGCTAAAATTTGAGCTATCTTTTCTCCTTCTTCAATGCTTACTTTTTCGCAAGGAAGAGAGATTATATCGTTGTCAAGTAAAATCCTAGTCATTTACATAAATATCAAAAAGAGTGTTTGTAAAGTGTAATAGCAGAAGCTTTTATTTATAATGACAACAGGTAAGGTATTTTCCCGTGTCTCAAGAGGTAAAAAGTGATCTATACAGTTGTTATCAAGACGCAGAAAGGATACAGTCTCAATACATCAGCTGGTTTGGACTGGTGGGAGGCTAGAAGCTCCGCTGCTGCAATAGCTAAAGTTGACCCAGAAGATATTGTAGCAATGATTCCAGGCCAGCATCATTCAAGTTTGATTTTTCTGCCTGACGGCAATGCTTTCCGTCCGCTAGATCAGATTTCCATTCCGGCACAGATTGCGCCGCCAAAGACTAAAAATGTGTAAGTATTCCGGGTACATGATATAATAGTTATGTATCAAGGATCAATCACAGGAGAAAGTTTTGGCAAGAATGAGTGTAGAGAAACGAATCGCTCTAGGCACGTCTATGATCGAGCGCTGGAAAGAGAAGGGTTACCAGTCTGATCGGAAAGTACGTTTTGTCGAGGACATGCTTCGTCGTCTCGATCGTGGTCGCTCTCTTTCTACTAAGCAACGATCCTGGTACGATGAGGTTGTGCTAAGTGATCCACCAGCTCCGAAGAACGAAGAGATGGTCAATCGGTTGCTAGAAGATGCTGACCTTGAAGGCATGGAAAAAGTTTCTTCTACGATTAGAGACTTTGCCTACAAGCTTTCGCGTGGCTGGGCCTTAAGCGAAAAGCAACAATCTTTCTTGGATAAGCTTATTGCACAAGCTGACAGCATTCGTCAAAACGGTCGATGGGTCCCTACAGAGCATCAAAAGAAGCAAATTGAAATGGGTGTTGCTTTTTGTCGTAGATACACCCCATATTATTTGGGTGGGCAGCCCGGTACTTCGAAAGCATTACATGAATGCAAAGCATGGCTTGCTGGAGATATTGATTTTTTGGAAGAATGGTCCGCTAATCGAATGATGAAAGTTTGCAAAGGCGATAGATTGAAGCTTGCTGATGCTGCTGACAGGTGGGTGGAAGGCTCTTTGGTGTCTACTAAGTCTGGAGAGCTTGGATTGGTTCTGAGCAAGCCTGAAGTTTCTCAAACCGGCAAACCTGCAATCAAGCTTTTGATCAATGGGTTTCCTAAGTTTGTTGATGTAAGCGATATCAAGAAAGATCGCCGACGTAAGAAGATTGCATAATATTATGATTCCTGGCGATGTCGTAAGGTTTACTAAAGATTGGCAAGCTTTGCAGTCGAATCTACTTCCTGACTGGACTTTAGGCTTGCTAGTTAAACGTGAATATGGAATTGCAGAAATTCTATCTGAGCATGGAGAAGTAGTAAGGGTTTCAGTTGGGCAAGTTCAAAAAGCAGGCAAGAAGGATTTTGCAAAAAATCCGACCACCGAGTAAGAACATACAGCGCTTTAGTGAAGCACAAGTAGGCGATCTTGTAACTTTTGTTTGCAAAGATCGCCGCATTAGTAATGTACCACTAGCTGGTCTTGTATGCGAAGTTACCGATTTTTCACTCTCAGCTCTTGTACATGGAGAAGTTCATACGTTCGGACGAGAATTTTATGATGTCGTGCAGAGTGTACAAACTCAAAAAGATCCCTATAATAAAAAATAAGAAAAGCACATAAAGCGCAAGGATAGTCAATGACAGACAAGAAAAATCCAAACTATGGCAAGTCGTGGAAGACTGCAGGCTCTTTTGAATCTTTTGAAGCAGCAGACTCAAAGCGCAATAATTTGCAAGAAAACGGCAATAACTTGCAGACTAAAGTTCGCTGGAAAAGAGCACAAAAAACATATGCCGTTCTTTATCGTGAGCTTGTAGAAAGCAAGCCTAAAGAAAAGAAAAAAGCTTCTGGTAATAAGCGAGCTAGAAAAAAACAGCAAAAATGAGATTGTTGATTGCAATTCTCGTTTTTTTATATGCGCCCGCAGTCTGGTCTTGCGAAACAATTACACAAATTCTTTTGCCTGGCTCTAATCCGACTCCAGCGGAATGGGTAAAAAGCGCAGCCCAAAAATATTCTTTATGTGTGACATCTATCTCAACACTTACAGAGAATAACGGTAAGATTGACAGACTTCACAAAAGAAATCACCGAGATACTGTGATTCTTCTACCTCCAGATCTTGCTGAAAGAAAAAAGATTGAAATTGTATACTGGTTCCACGGCTTGACAGGCTTTAGCCAGAGAACGTTTCAAACAAGGTTGATACCACAGTGGTCACGGGTTCTTAAGGAGACTTCTCATAGGCCTATAATTGTTGTAGCTGAAATGCCGTGGAGTCACTTTACAAGAACACAGTGGAAACGCCAGGGAAAAGTCTGGAAAAAGAAAGATCAATTTTTTCTGTATACACAAGAAGTAGAAAAAATAATTTCTAAAAGCCTCAGTAAAAACAGTATAGACTTTGAAAGAATAATCATAGGACATTCAGCAGGAGGTTCTGCTATAGCATCTTCTGCTGCCTTGGGTGGCCTTTGCAAGTCTAAACCCAAAGCAGTAATTTTTTCTGATGCTACATACGGCAGCTGGTTCTCGCGTTCCTGGAAGGGATGTTTACGTGACTATAAATCTGCACACAATGTTCGAGTTATGGTCTTAAACGTTCGAAAAGGAAAGCCCTGGCTGGCATTTCAAAAATGGTCAAAGTGGAGAAAAAAACAAGCACTAAAAGTCGAATCCCCGGTGTTACTCGGAAAATGGAGGCACTCTCGTGTCGGCGACAATGCATTGCTTTTGTACTATGACTATTTTCCGGATTTTGTCTATAGAAGCTTGTAGCTTTTGATCTTTCACAAAGCTTTGAAGATTAAATTTTGAATCACTCAAATTGAGAGATAGTTAAGAGTGCACAACAAGGTAAGCATGGGAAAAAGAAAGAGTGAGTTACTCCACAAAGCGGTACAGACCCGGAGATTTAGTTTGGACGAGCGAAATTTCAAAAAAAGGTCTAATAGAAGCTGGAGTAATAATGAGCTTTCCAGATCCAGACTTCAATTATGAAATAGCTTTTCCGAGAGGTGTTCGTTTGAGCAACGAAGCTTTTCTTCATAAAACAAAAAGATTGGCAGAGTTATATGCAAAAAATCAATGGCAAAACATTCCGATTGAAAATTTGAGTAGTCGTTAAAAAATGAATATTTGACCTTCGGTCGAAAAATTTGCCTTACAATTCATATCTATTAGTGAGGCGCGGTAAAAATGTTTGGATGGGTGGTTCTCGGTTTTGTTTTGGGTAGCTTGGTAGAATGGATAGCTCACCGATATTTTTTGCATAATTTTTCTAAAAGACTTTTCTCAAGCTCACATTTTTCAGTTCATCATAAAAAATGTCGAAAACACAATAATTTCGATGATGACTATTTGAATTTTCCCCCCTCTTCTATCGATGGCGGCGGCGGAGAAATTGTTTTGCTAGCTTCCTTAGTTATTGTATTTACACCGACAATCCTTGTCTCGTTTTGGTTGTGGGCCGGCCTTGTTGTGCATTCTTTTCTTTACTATTTTCTTCATAGAAAAAGTCATATTGATGTAGAGTGGGGTAAAAAGTGGATGCCCTGGCACTGGGACCATCACATGGGAAAAGATCAAAATTGTAATTGGGGTGTCACCAATTCGATCTTTGATCATATCTTTAGAACAAGAAAGATATACGAGAATCGACGCTAGAATATAAAGATTTTTGGTGCTATCAAATACAGTTATAAAGAAAAAATCGCTGTAACCAAATGTCTGCAGTGAAGAGTTCCATACTTATGATTGTATGGGGAAAAGAATACTGCTTTTGTTATCAGTAGTCTGCTTATTTGCATTTGTTTCATGCTCTGGGGCATGGAAGCCTGTTCATGTAAGCACAGACAAAGCTTACGAGTGTAATAAATTTGGCACCTTTCCACAAATGATAAAGCTTCCACTTTTTCATCAAACATGGCAAATTGTTTATGACTGCGATCAATACAGAAGAGAGCCTGTGTCAATTGCTCTTTCTTTGTTTTATAGCGAATGGTATCGAAAGTTTGGAGATCCTTCAAGAAGTCTTAGAAGAACGTTAGATAAGCTACTAATTGATTGGGCACCTAGAAACAAGAAAGGAATCGCATTTGATATGTCGGGAAGTCCTGTTTATGGAGCATCTTTTAGCGGGACTACTCTTACGCCTACTTTAATTTGGGTAAAGCCCAAGTATGGAATGCCAATATGCGAAACTTCTTTAGTTCATGAGCTAGTTCATGTAGCGATATGGAATGAAAAAGGCACAGATGGTGATCCAGACCATTTAGGGAGAAAGTTTTCAGGTTGGTCCATTGATCATTCTGCACTAGTGCAAAAAGTCAACGATCAGCTTTGTTCTTTGGGCATTTGACTTTTCCAATCTTCCCAATCTTTCTGAGCAATTCCTAGCATTTTGTGAACTTCTTTTCTAAATTTTTTAGATTTACTAGAGTTGCACCACACCCATCTTATGCGCATCTTAAAGCCTTCAAGAGACTTTTTTTTATCTTGTATTTGCTTCTCTAGATGTTCAATTTCTTCTTTTGTGAGGTGAATATCAAGGCCAATATCGTGAGCTATAGCTATCATTCTGCTAACATCACCTGATTCATATGCTTCTTGAACGTCATTAAAGCGCTCAGCGTCGCTGTTGTGATCAGGGTGAGTGACCAGTGCTAATTTTCTATGTAGCTTCTTGAGAGTCTTTTTAGGAACTTCAAAATCAAGTGAAGTATCTGCGTTTTTTTCTTCTGCCTTTCCAGCAGACTTTAGAAAAATAAGCTCTTCTGCAAAGTCTGTAGCAAATTCAATCGCATATTTTTTGTCCTGTGCGATGACGTCAGCTTCTTCTAGCATCAACAATTCAGATGCAAGTAGAATTTTTTTAGATCTACGCTTTAGCGTCATACAGCTACCTCTTATTAAATAGGATGCCGATCTTTCGGGATCATATATTTGCGTACCCTGACTTGATGCTTTACTAAAAAATTGAACTAACTCAAAAATTTAGTTATACTGCAATCAGCATTGAAAATAATGCATAAACGAAGGTGCTTATTGAACGTCGGTGACGTTGTTAGACATATCAAAACAGGCGAGATCATGATCGTTATGAGCGTTGCAACTGGATCAGAAACGCGACCTGAAAGCTTCTTAAAGGTCGCAGGAAAAGATGGAAAAATTCTACCTGCAGATCCTAATATGTTTTACGGTGAGTATGCATTTGAATTAATAGTTTCAATAAAGGATAAAGAAAAATGAAATGTGTTTTAGTGGTCGGAACAGGAACAATTGGAGAGCCGCTTATTGGGCTTCTTAGCCGCATGCGGGATGAATTTGGCATGGATGAAGTTTTGTTTCACAAAAGAACTCCCCTCAGAGATGAATATGCCAAAGTAGAAAGTCTTATTTCGCAAGGGGCAAAGCTGGTTGTCGACAAAGAAAGAACTCAAGAGTTCAGAGAAATGGGCCACAAAGTTTCTTTGGACTTTGCGACTGCGCTGGAGCGATCAGACGTAGTTATTGATTGCACTCCTGCTGGCAACGCTAACAAAGAGAAGTACTATTCAAAGCTAGAGGGAACAAAAACTTTTATTGCGCAAGGAAGTGAAAAAGGCTTCGGCGCACCGTACGGCTACATGATAAACAACGAAATGCTAAATCAAAACCCAGAGTATGTTCAGGTTGTCAGTTGTAATACACACTCGATCGCTAGAATGTGCAGGGTGCTAAGTGAGAAAAATAAATTTATATCCGGAGACTTTGTCTGCATTCGTCGGGCCAATGACCCTAGTCAAGATACTGGATTTATAGCATCACCAACTGTAGGCAAGCACGACGACGACTTATTCGGCACACATCACGCTCGTGATGTTTATGATCTTCTGGAGACAGTTAGCAGCGGATCGTATACTAATCTTTCTTCCAGCGCGATGAAAACAAATTCTCAGTATATGCATGCCATTAGATTTTCTATAACTGTTGAAGGAAAAGTTTCATCTGAAGCTGCACTTACAGCTTTTCGGAATGACAAGATGATTGCTTTAACACATCACAAATCAGCCAATAGAGTTTTTAGCTTCGGTCGAGATCACGGATTCTATGGAAGAATCTATAACCAAGTTGTCATTAATGAATCAAGTGTCGCAACATTTAGTAATGGAGAGAATACTAAAATAGTAGGTTTTGCATTTACTCCTCAAGATGGAAATTCACTGCTTTCCAGCGCTGCTGCTGCAATTTCAAGCATATGCAAAAACAAAGAAAACCTTCCCTATCTTTATACTCATCTTGATAGCTTGCTAAGAAACAATATTTGATAACTTTGTTTAGCTCCCGGCGTGAAATTTTGCCCTAAATGTGATAAAATGTTTATATACCAGAAAAAGGAAGCAATATGACAAGTAATAAATTCTTGGAAAACGCACTATATCGGCTAGAAATGGGAGCAGCTGAGTACGGCGACGAAAGCTTTTATCGAAAAGATGCAGATCTTTTGAAAGAAGTTTCTGAAGAATTGTTTGATGTGGCTACATGGAGTTCAATCTGGGCATGCAAGTATTCATCATCTAGTCCAACACATCTCAAATTAAAGAAAATTGCTAAAGGAGCAAAGTCCTTGCACGAAGATTTAAACAAAGCATGGGCTGAGATGGCTGTGGGTGAAAACATCCCAGCTGTAAATCCTTCGCCAGGTGTGTCATCTGCTTCAGCATGGCTAGAAAAATGCCTTGAATAAGTCCTAAAGATTCATAAGTTAATGGAGCTTGAATGAATATTGTTGTCAATGATTTTGTAAAGAGACAAACAGCTCAAAGTCGATTTTCTCACTTTGAAGGAAGCTGGAATGACTTACTAAAGGCAGTTTGGTGGGCCTGGGAGGACCAAACACCGGGCTACAGACATGGTGTAGTGTGTGTTAGACTTTCACCCACTGGGTTTTACTCCGGAGTAGTCTGTCTAAAAGAAGGCGATTCTCTAGCAGGCGGATTTAAGCCTCGTCAATCAAATGAATCTCCACGAAAATTTATCACAGCCAAAGGAAGCGAAAAGACGCGTGCTAAGAGTGTGCAAGCAATTCTTTACTCTAGCAAAATTTTAGCCGAAGGTGGCGACAATCAGTTACCTCCCGAAGACGATAATTGGGAAATTATTTCAATTAACGCGTCTCCTCTTGACGGAGAAATGCCCATAGAGCCATCTGTTCTTATGCACAATCATTTTGGCTCCGATGGAGGAACAGATACATATATGTCAAATTCAGAGTTCGTAAAAGCTCTTAGAGAGTCCTTTGTGTTTTGGAAAGATAAGGCAATGTTTAGTGAGGAATAAATTGAATCGAATTGAAGACAAAATGTACGAAAAAACTGATGAAAGATCAAATAATGAAAACTCAGAGCAGTTTGACTATGATAGTATTCTAGGAGATTTAGAATGGCATTATGAAGAGGACGAATATCCCAGAAATGATGAAGATAGTGAGTGGAAATTTTCTGAAAGAGAATATTGGGATGTGTTCGATAAATGATAGCAGATTTTACAGAATGGAAGATCAGAAAGCTAATTGCCGACGCAAAAAGTCAAGTTGAAGCTGAGGTAACAACAGCGTTGCTTACTTTGTATCTTTCAAGAGAAATAGAAGTTGATATTGTAGGTGGCGAACTAGTTTTTCATATGTCGTCACAGTTAGAATTACCGTTGGAGCATTTAGCATAGTGAAAGTCGGAGCATTAGTCAAAAGTTTAGAAAAAACACCCAAGATTGGAATGATAATTGCAATCTCAGAAGAATGCATTCTAAAGGGACAGGTTTTTGAAAAAGGGGGCTCACCTATCGTCAGCTGGAGTGACGGATCGTGCGAGCTGATACAGCGTCTTGAGAAAATTCAATTATTGTCAGAAGATGTTGATATTTTGCCCGAACGATATTCAAATGAGATTAGATTTAGATATGAAGATGAAGATTTTAGTGAAAGCAAAGAAAGATTTATTGCTCCGTAATAAAATTTTCTTCTAGAGAAAGAATTTATAAGATAAAACATAGAGATGTGGAGAAATAATACATGTATAAGTTAGATCCGACGCCATTGACTTCACGTGATGTGAGTAAACCATTACCGGTTTTGCCGCTTAGGAATGTTGTGGTTTATCCAGGCACCCTTATGCCGCTAACAATTGGAAGGCCCAAATCGCTGTCTTTGTTTGAAGACATCGACGTAGGAAGCTTGCTTGTAGTTGTTACACAGCATGACGAAGATGTTAATGATCCAAACGCTCTAGATCTTTATGCCATAGGCACTGTAGCACGCGTGCTTGAGGTTTATACAGATACACGCGGTGCTTTGCAGGCAATTGTACAGGGCGTAGAGCGTGTTCACATAGGCAGCTTTAGTCAAGAAGAACCCTATTTTTCAGCTCACGTAGAAATATTGCCAATGGTCCCGCTGGTGACATTTGAGACAACATCTCTTGTGAGATCTTTGCGTGACTTGTCAAATCAGTACATTGAAATGCTTATTAAGTTTCCTGCAGCATCATTAGATGTAATGAGCTTAGCAGAATCTCCGCTTCATTTAGCTTATACTATTATTACTCATTTAACAATCTCTGTTTCCGAAAAGCAGGATATTCTAGAGGAAGATGATTCTGAAAAAGTTTTGCGGCAGTCTTTAGAGATCTTGCAAGGGCAGATCGAAGCACTCAAAATATCAGAAAAAATTAACTTAGAGGTTAGCGGTGAGTTATCCAAAAATCAAAGGGACTTTTTTCTGCGCCAGCAAGTCAAAGGCATTAGAAAAGAATTGGGTGAAGAAGATGACGAGTTTGCTTTCATCGACGAAATGAAGGATAAGCTTGTAAAGGCACAGCTTCCACCTGACGTCTATAAAATTGCTAACAAAGAGCTAAAAAGATTAGGGACAATCCAGGCATCTTCACCAGAGTATACAGTTGCTAGAACTTATCTCGAGTGTCTTGCAGAATTGCCATGGAATGTTTTTACTGAAGACAATCATGATATTGAAAATGCAGAAGATACTCTCAATAGAGATCATTACGGTCTTGAAAAAGTCAAAGAAAGAATTTTAGAATTCTTGGCAGTAAACTCCCTTAGAAAAGACGGCAGGTCACCTATTTTGTGTTTAGTTGGGCCTCCTGGTGTAGGAAAGACTTCATTAGGAAAATCCATTGCAGAAGCGTTAAATAGAAAGTACCAGCGCATTAGCTTGGGAGGTGTCCGGGATGAAGCAGAAATCCGCGGTCATCGTCGAACCTATATTGGAGCAATGCCTGGAAAGTTTATCAAGACAATCAAGCGAGCCGGTAGCAAAAACCCAGTATTGATCTTGGACGAAATTGACAAGCTTGGGAGTGACTGGAGAGGTGATCCTACTAGCGCTCTTTTAGAAGTTTTAGATCCAGCACAGAACAATGAATTTATGGATCACTATCTTGATGTTCCATTTGATCTTTCAAGCGTTATGTTTGTTGCAACTGCTAACAGCACAGATGGAATTCCTAAGCCGCTTTTAGACAGGATGGAAATTATTGATGTCTCTAGCTATACAGTTCATGAAAAGACTGAAATTGCAAAGCGTCATCTTTTGCCTAGGCAAATTGAAGAGCACGGTCTAAAGCCAAAGCAGTTATCTTTAAAAGACGACGCCTTACAGAAAATCATTGTCAACTATACACGTGAGCCAGGCGTAAGAAACTTAGAAAGAGAGCTAGCTGCAGTGTGTAGAAAGTTTGCTGTCGCATTGGTTAAAAACGAGTGTCAAAAAAAGACGGTCCGAGTGAAAGATTTGAACAATCTCTTGGGCCCGGAAAAGCATATTCCTGAGACTGCGGAAAGAACTAAGATGCCTGGCATTGTAACAGGATTAGCATGGACGTCAGTAGGTGGAGAAATTCTCTTCATTGAGTCAACTAGAAGCGAAGGCGAAGGGAAGCTTAAGCTGACAGGGAAGCTGGGTGATGTAATGAAAGAGTCTGCCGAGATTGCTATGAGCTATCTTCAGTCTAATGCTAAAACTCTCAATATTCCTTTTGAAGAATTTTCCAAGAACAATTTTCATGTACATGTTCCCCAGGGCGCAGTACCCAAGGACGGCCCAAGCGCCGGAGTCACCATGGTGACGGCTCTAACTAGCCTTATGACAAACGTTCGAGCCCGAGGCGACCTTGCAATGACTGGGGAAATGACGCTTCGAGGAAATGTTCTTCCTATCGGCGGAGTAAAAGAAAAAGTTTTGGCAGCTCACAGAGCCGGCATCCAGCATGTTATTTTGCCGGAAAGAAATGAAAAGGATATTGTTGATATCCCAGATGCTGTTCAGGAAGAAATGACTTTTCATTTTGTCTCACAAATCGACGAGGTCCTCAAGATTGCACTCGCGAGCAACTGATTAAAAATGAAAGCTGGTGACTTAGTTGTAATGAACGTAAAAGCTAGTCCTCTGTCTTCAACATTAGTAAAAGTTACAGCAGATGGTGTGGCAAAAGTTGAAAGTGAAGAGGCATGTGTGCCATGTCTTGTTTTAGAGGCGCATTGCAATGCTGTAAAAATTCTTCATCCGGACGGATCTATCAAGTGTGGGATTAAAGAACAATGGAAAGTTGTAAGCAAATTTCAAAGCCCAAACTGCGCAGAATGACTCGGCACCCTCAGATTGGTGACTTGCTAATTGTCAATAATATTTCTCAAAATCAAAAATGCATGGGAATAGTTCGCAAAATTTGTCTAGACAATTGGGGACATCAAAGAAATGTATATGTTGAGTGGTCAACGAATCCGCCACCGTCATATGCACCAATCATAGGTTACAATCCTGAGCATGGCTATTGCGGCGCAAACATACATAATTGCCGAAGAGAATTTGAAATTGTTCGCAAGGGAAAGACTGTTTTAGGGTAAAAGCTTTGTGTCTACAGTGTGTTTTTGTGTAAAAAATATATCTTTTAAGGTATAATAGGCTTATGCAGGAGGTTTACATGCTATTCAAGCGTTCTCGAAAAAATGAAAAATGGAAAACTATACGCCGCAGAGAAACCCGAAACGATATTATCTTTGGCATTCTGATGATTCCAGTCATGTATGTGTGGGTAGTTCTTATGTGTGTGCTATAAGGAGAGAAAATATGCAAAATAAAATTATTGTTGTTGACGCAAATGTTTCACTCAAACCATATCTTCAATCAGCAAAAAACACATTAGGCTTCGAAGCTCAACTAGAAAAAATGGGCTTTGAAGTACAAGAATTTGAAGAAAAGCCAAAGAGGAAGATTGGTTTCTTGGCATCGATGTCGGAGAAGCACAGCTGATGAAAGTCGGTGATCTTGTAGAAGTCAAAGATGACAGCGAAGATTATGAAGGCCACTTAGGGACTGTACTAAAATTTGATATGTGGCAGCCTGATGCAAGAAATAAGCTGTGGAGTCCTATCGGTTTGGTAAGAGGGTCTACTCCAATTGCGGAAGTTTACTGGAACACGGGACAGCTGGGTTGGATACTCATAAGCAGACTGAGGAAAATAGAATGAAAAAAGAAATAAAAACTTATGCAAAGCTTATCAAGTTTGATGATATTAGAAAAATAGCTGTAGAAGCTTTAGATATTAGTGAAAGCGAGTTCGACCAAAACATTTACAAAGCGCCACCACCCCCTAAAAAGAATATTTCTAATGGTCTAAGTGCCTACGGCACGGGAAAGTCTGGTAGAAGATGGATAACACCGTCAGCTGATGCTCTTGTGGAAAAGTGGTATCACACAAGAGATCCACGCTGGCTCTATAATCACCCAGATTATTTTTGGGAAGGCCTGGCGTGTTCACACAGTACTTCAGCACCTATGGTTGCTAGTAACTTTGTAACTGAGTTAAAGTATCCACGCTACGATAGGCACAAGTCATATGATATTAAAAGTTTAGAATGGAAGGTGTTTGACTGGGGGGCCGGTGTAGGTCTAACTACAGCGCTTATGGCAGTCAATATGCCTAAGTCTGTATTTTATTATGTGGCGACCCCTTGCTCCAAAGAGGCTGCATTTTTTGAAAAACTGATCCAGTTCTTAGAAATTGACAACATCGTTTGTTTGCCATCTCTAGGAGCGGTTCCTGACGTCTTGGATGCTTTGGTCGGGATTGAAATTGTTGAGCATTTTCAGAAGCCTATGGATTTTTTGCAGCCCATTTTAGACAAAGTAAAAGTAGGAGGTTTATTCGCTCATTCTTCTTACTGGGAAGCAGAGTCTAAAATGCCGACTCTAGGTCATTTTACATCTTACGATTTCGACGAAGCAGGAATGGCATATCTTCCACCAAAAGGAAAGAAGAATTCTATAGGACGAGCTTTTCGGACTGTTATGAAATCTAGAGGTTGGGAGCATTTAGACTGGGATCCATGGGCACACAAGCCTAGATTTTATAGGAAAATAGAGCGCTGGGATGTGTAAGAACGACAAAAACATGGTATTATTATAATGTCTCACAAAAAGGAGAGACTCGATGCCGATTCAGTTTTCAGATTTTACCTTTGTCTCAGATGATCGTGGAGGTGGTACAGTTCTTGTGCCTCTAGAATCTATTGGTTATGATTTAGCTGGTCGTCCCCAGTTTCCCGTTGTAGACCGTTCGGGCCGCTCTGTTGTTTACGAGGGTGGGGGTTGTACCTACTACTCTAATTCCGAGGCGGGTACTAAAGAGTTTGTTGGATGGTCATATTGGGAACATGAGTCTACTGAAGATGTCGATGCCCCCGCTGTGCATCTTATGGTGCTTTCACCTACCTTTGATGAGTCGGATTATCGCTAAAGGAAACACGATGAAGCCTGGAGATTTGGTATACGAGCCGAAGTCACGTAGCTACGGCATTGTCGAGAGAGTTGACGCAGATTACTTTGGAGCGTCACAGGCTTTCAAAATATACAAACCTCTTGCACGCGGTAAATGTATTCGCGGCAGTATGGTCGATGGTTTTGGTCCGACAAAAGACGGCAAGCGGGACCGAATACTGGTTTGCTGGACGGACAGACCCCCAGAGTATGTGGAATCTCATAAGCTGGAAGTTGTTAACAAGTCTTAAAAAGTAGCATGTTCATGTGCAATTAATTTCTACATGATGTATAATAGACATGTCTTGGAGGGGAAAGAATCCTCCAACGAAAGGAAAGAAAATGACAAGACCCAACGCCCCAATCACAGCAGTTGATCACATCATCAAAGCTTTTGATGGTGAACCAGAGCACGGTGGAACTGATGGCTGGCTCGTCACCTTCCATAATCAGGAAGATACCGATAGCGTCATCAAACTGATTGATATGCTCGCGGGCTGGAAAGCTACTGAGCATCCAAACATTCTAAACATGATTCAAATTTCTGGCACATAGGAGAAAGATAATGGGATATCGATGGTACGAAGACATCACGGACGATGATCGTGGCGGTAATGACGAATATTATGACGATTATTGCCCAAGCTGCGACAAGTCTACTGAACATGATGTTTGTACTGATGAATGCGTGGGGTGCTAAATGAAATCAGCATTAGAAACTGTGCTTCATTATAAGACAATGGAAGAAAGCGTCCCGAACAGCTCAATGCTCCGGGAAGTTAAGTGGCAATACGCTGACATGGCTAATGGAGGTGATGGAGGCGAGGCTGTTTACTGCGGGGATCCTGTTGAAGTTGATGAAAATGGAGATGGGGTCAAGTGGCAATCAATCCGTGATTATAACTACACAGGACATGCGGATAGTTTTTTCCAGGAAGTATGTGCTCTTATGGGATGGAAGTGGTAGACATGTGGATTTTTTATTATGACGTGTCATCTGGCATGAGCCACGCTCCCCTCGATCCTTTTCTTGTAGGCGGGATTGCTCTAGGGATGATTATGTTTACAGTTTTTTATTATAGGACAACAAAGGAGAAGTCTAAGTGATAGATTACAATAAGTTTAGTGAGAAAGATGTTAGCTGGCGTGAAAAAAAGCTATCTGAGCTGTTAAAAGACATGGACGTTCCTGAGACTCGAACTAATATGTCTACTTTGAAAAATCTTCGATGGCTTAGCAGGAACATGTACGCTGAAAATGCCAAACACGCTTCCTATCCGGAGGCTCAGGAGCTTATGATCTGGCTCCTTCGATTTCACACACAAAGCAGGCCTAAGAAGCAAAGACGAAGAAATACAAACGCTTAAAAGGGATTAGAATGTCTAAAAGATCTTCTGTGACGGCTGCTTTTTTTAATTGCCTAGGCAAAAAGGTGAGGAAGTGGCTTACTTATTCACATGGAGATTGGAGACTTAGTCACAGTGAGATTGAACGAAACGGGTAACACAAGATTTTTGTTGCCCGGTATCATTTTTGATAAAAAAATGGGTGAGAAAAGAATGATATATGATGTGTACACAAAAGGATCAGTTGTAAGAGTTAGCGATTCAGATTTAGGGCCTATTGATATGTCTTTGCTGCTAGGGAAGTCCAGGAGTTGATTTTTAGAAAAACATATTTCTTTGCAGATTTGCATGCTGACAAAGAAGCCTTTTTGAAATCGTTAACTTTTTGCGACGACGAAAGTGCGCTCTATTTAATTGGAGGTGACTGCTTGGACAAGGGTCCCTCTAATCTAGCTCTGCTTGAGGAAATCAAAAAGCTCTCCACCCGCGTAGAAGTAAAAATCTTGGCAGGCAATCACGATGTTAGGATGTTGATGGTTTTGCTCGGATGGGAAAACCAGGAATCTCCTCAGCTCCAGCAAATATTTACGCCTTCAAGATATAAGAAAAGAATCACACCTTTTCTTGATGAATGCGGTGGAATAGAAAAAGCCAAGAATATGTTTTTAGATCCTAGCGGGAAGTTTAGTTGGTTCTTTAAGTCTTTAAGACTATTTCATATTGATAACGAATTTTTGTTTATTCATGCGGGCGTTTCAGACCAGTTTGTAAAAGAGTTGGTTCAAGAAAAAGAAGATGCATTAAATAAAAAATTTCAAGATGCACTTTCAAATCCGGATAGAATTTATGACTTCTACTACGGTTCTTGTGGATCTTCTTTTCGAACAAAGTACAAACAAGAAAAAGACTTTCCTTTTACAGAATCTGGAGCAAAAGATTTGAAGTCACTAGGAATAGAATATGTTGTCCATGGACATAACAATCAGACGAAAGGTCATCAACTAGAGAATCATGCGGGCATAAAACATTTGCGCTGTGACTGCTCTGTTGATTCTGGAACAAGACAAAAGATAGGACTAGATAAGAAAGCTGGATATGCTGTTGCTGTTTTTGACAACTCAGACACAGCTATTAGATGTTATAGCTCTGAAGGCTATTTGGAGATAAATGAATGAAAGCAACTGTAACTAATACTGCTGGAATTATCCACCTTGTGATAAATGCTTCTGGAAGAAATCGATGCGTGTATGAAGATAAATTTGTAAAAGCGATTGACCCATTAGGAATACACTTTCTCAGCATACAATTTCCACACAACGACGTAGAGATGCGCACACAATGGATGTGCAGGATGAAAGATACAAAAGAACCCGTAGTTATTTGGCTTGATGTCGACTTTGATGCCCTCAGTAGCGTTACAACAGAGCTTGAGATTCCCGCTACGGATCCAGATTTAGACGAATTTGGAAAAGGATTAGCAGACATCTAATGAAAATCGGAGACCTTGTCAAGATGAAGCATGAGATGTGGTGGAAAGTTCGCTCTCGAGTGAAAGATTATACTGATCAGATTGGAATTGTGTACAGCATCCGCGGAAAAGGCATCAAAGTAGCTATGCCAGACAATTCTGTCAAATTGGGGCTAGTAGGAAATTGGGAGATTATAAGTGAAAATTAATGGAATAGTTTTAACAGCACTTTTACTCATAGGCATAGTGGACCAGATTAGCGGCAATGTCGCACTAATAGAATACGAAAAAGATGGAAGGCTAGCCTACTCCCATATTTCACTTGATCTCTCTGCTTGTCACCCATCAGAAGGCCAGACGGTTCATTTTTTTGAAGACTACAAAATTGTATCATGTCAAGAAGACGAGGGTGAAGAGTAGTGAAAGTTGGTGACTTGGTGACAGTAGCGCCTGCAGAATCAGGTCTCTATCTTGTAGTCCAAGAAGACTTAGTCACACAAAACAAAGCAAAACAAAAGATGTGGATCTTATACAATTATCCCGATGTCATTGGCGTGACGATGGCTGAAAGATGGATAAAAGTAGTTGTTCCTTCTTCTGTGACTTGTAATAGCGGTTAGAAGTTTTTATAATAAAAGCAAATGAGGAATTCAAAAAGAATGTTTAACGTCGGTGATCAAGTGAAAGTTGCTTCTTTGAAAGGCAGTCATCTTCCCAAATCTCTTGTAGGAAAAGATGGTGAGGTTGTTATCGTAACATCTGTGCCAAATGGTTCGAAGCAGTGGTGTAGAGTCCAGTTTAGTGAAAGAATGTTTGACTATGAAGACTTAGGATCTTGGTCCCTTGAGATTAATAAAGAATCATTATGAAGCAGACTAGGGAGAAAACAGATGTCATCAGACGTAGATAAGCTTAGAGAAAAAATTAGCAAACTGGAAGAGTCTTTGGATAAAGCATATCATGAAATGGCTGAGGGTGTAAGAGAGTACCTGGATATGTCAGCGGCTGTTAGGTCGCTAGGGAATCAGAAAGACTTTCTAAAAGAAGCCGCAATCAAGGCTATTACAGCTTCTTCAAATATAGGTAAAGAAGGCGCTGAAAAAATGTTGAATGCCTGGTACGAGAAAGTAAAGAAAACACACAAAGTAGATAAGGAGTAGCAATGTCTTTTACAGTTTTATTTGGTATAGTTTTAGTAACAGCTATCGCTGTTGTTATGAGTATCAGAACTTCTCTTAAAAGCGAGTCAGCGCGGTTGTCGCTTATGGAAAGCTTTGACCGTTCTAATAAAGCTCATCTTCGAGTCAAGAAAAAGCGCTAATCTTTTTTGAAAACGTGTAAGTTTGTCGACCCCGTATTATAATGTAAACATCAGCTAGGAAGCTTCATTTAGACGGGAGAGAGAAATGCAACTAGAGAAAAAGATCAAAAAAGGATGTTTAGTTCGACTTGATGCCAGCAAGTGCTTTACTACAAAGGCTGGCGGTGGTCTCCGCTTCCCACTTACAAACTACGCAAACGACGAGGCAGGGATTGTAGAATCTCGCCGGCCGGTAACTCGGGAAGAGACTGCCGCATGGTACGACAGCGACGCGTCGAAGGGAATGAATTCGGCCGGTGAGTCGAAGCTTCCTCCTCAATCCCGATACATCGCGCTCCAACGTGATCGAGTCTACACTGTTCTCCGAGCCCGTTGCCGAGTCCGATTGGGTTACGGCAACCCCACCCCGGGGATGACTAAGATCCTGTGTACAGAGACAGGTGAAGAAACATATGTCAAGCGCTCGCTGATCGAGGTGCTGTAGTGAGTACACATGCTATTTTGGGTATGAAACTTCCTGATGGTTCTATTCATGGGTGCTATGTTCATTATGACGGCGCTTCGATGACAAGCAGAATTGTTGATTATCTTAAAAATAACACATCGACCGGGCTCACGATGCTTATTGCTGAGGCACAGTCTCGTGGGGGTATTCGTAGTTTTCATTGCCCACCTTTTGATAGCGAAAGTGGAATGCCTGAGACGGATTTTTTGGACGATGGCGAGCCGTATATCATTAATGAGAACAATTGGTCAGAAGATCACTTGGGCGCGCGCTATAGCTACTTGGTGAATTACGAAACAGAGACAGTTTTATCAGATCACGCGTGTAAGAAGTCTTTAGATGTAGTATAATATAAGTGTCTCGAGGGGATAGCCCCAAACTACAAAGAGGGAAAAAAATGATTCAGGTCGGTTCTAAAGTTCGTTCGTTCGATTTTCCATACAATAGAGACCTAGCTGGTGAGCGTGCTTGCTACGTTGAAGGTAAAGTTGTTGGATTTGAGGCTCATCAAGGATGCGAGCGATATGTTGTTGCAGTTGATCGATGTGTCTTTGGCGGTGAAGACCGCGAGGCTTGGCCAGCCAAGATCTACCCTCCGGTGAACGGCACTCCAAAGTTGATGGGTGGAGTTTGTGACGGTGTTGAGCTTATCTGAGGAGATAAAAAATATGAAAAAGATTGAAGAACAAGTCAAGGATGATGTGATTCGATTGCTATCAATTCTCAAGCCTCAAGTGTCTAAAGATTCTGAAGACTTTAGGTTTGTATCTGACAAATTGACTAAAATGGTGATTCTCAGTGTTCCTCCTGCAGGTTGTCGAACTAATGCGTGTCGGTGATTTGGTGAGACATAGATTTGAGGGTGCCTGGGATGAAATTGGCTTAGTGACAGCAATATCAGGAAGAAAAGCTCTTACGAATAGTGCTCTAGTAAGTGTCAAATGGTGTCACTCTCCTTCTATTTTTGAATATCGCATGCGAGATCTAGAAACTATAAACATGGGATCATAGAAAAATGACGACCCGAATATCCGTCAATGCAAAAGATCTGGAAGAAGTTCATGGTCTTATTGCTTCTGGGAAAAAAATACAAGCCATCAAATTGGTGAGGTCAGTCGGAAGATTCGTAGACCTTAGTCACAAAGGAAAGCCCGGGCTAAAGGATGCTAAGCTGGCTGTTGACTCTCTCTGTCACGGCAACGTCACGTCCCATCAGCTTATTTCCGATTGGAATGTTCATTCCCTTGTTGTTTCTGGCCCGGCTGGCGAGAAGATACAGGTAGATTTAAAGACATTGCAGCTACACTTTCTTACTACTCTTGCGTCGGTAGGTATTACAGAAGTAAATCGATTGCTTGATCTAGTAGACTTTGTTAGGCAGTGGCAAGGAGAGACTCCAGTCACTCATCGACAGATTTTGTCTGAAGAGGGAGAAGATAAAAGTGAAAGCCGGTGATTTAGTAAAGTGGTCGCAAGGTTACTGCGATGCACCCGGCTTAGTTCTCGAGGTCAAGCCGGCACGAGGCCATAAGTCTATTACGCTGGAAATGAACCCAACCGGAATGGCTGTCTTGGCAATGCTGCCGGAGTTACAAAATGACCCAGAGTGGTTTCACGAATGCGAGCTTGAGACAGTCAATGAAAGTCGGTGATCTGGTAAAGTTTACTAAAAATAGCATGCTAGGGTTGATTGTGTCTATCCGAAGCCGAGAGACAAAAGATATATCACCAGCTCTGTTTCGTGTTCAATGGGCTGATGGCATTTACAGCAATCGTTTTCAAAATGAATTAGAGATTGTAAATGAAGCGGAGAAGATTAGTGAGAATTAGTGATAGAGAGAAGACCAGACGCCGTCTGATGCGGCAGTGTCTTGATAATAGTCTAGGGCCCATGCCCAGACGATCACCTAAGGTATCTCTTTCACAAGGGTTATGGTGTTTGTATCCAGCTATTTTTTACTATGTCTGGTTCGAAATTTTCTAAAGGAAGCACGCAAGCTATGAAAATTGGTGATCTGGTAATAGTCAAGCAGGATATTGACGAGTATGTTGACATTCATGGCAAAGTACCGGGTATCATTACAGCAATAATATCTCCGGAAACAAGCCCACAGCTAGTTGAAGTTTTCTGGACTTCTGGAGAATCTGAATTTGAAAATTTTTATGCAGATGAGATTGAGCTGATTAATGAAAGTCGGTGATCTAGTTAGATTTAAGATTTCTGCACTTCGAAGCAATCACACTTCATGGCTAAAAGATTGCGCTAAAAGAAGAGTTCCTATGCTCATCTTGCATGAATACGACTTAGAAGAGGAGGATACTCCGATTGAAGAATATCTTCTGGGAGAAAGAGTTTTTGAAGTTATGTGTGAAGACGTTAACTTTCACGCTTTTGAATGCGAGCTTGCAAAGCAATGAAACATGGTGATCTTGTCAAGCTAGTAGGTAGCTTATTTTCTACTTGGTCTCGTCAAGATGAAGTTGGAATCGTAGTATCAGAAGATCATTTTTCTGAAGGCTTTCTTGTATGTTTTGCCAATGATGAAATTCAAGATTTTTCTGGATATGAAGATCATTTTGAGGTAATGAATGCTTCCTAGCGAGATGATGGCGTGGATCCTGTTTGTTTGGGTGAGCCTATATATTTTAGGTGATATTATTGAAAGAAGGCGATAGAGTAAAGTTTGACCATATGGGAGAGGAACACTCAGGAACCATAATGTCAGTATCTTCTACAGCTATAGGATCTAGGCTTCATAAAATCGTTAGAGTAAAGTCCAATAAGCACAAGCTGCATGTAACAATAAACATTACTCTTTTTCCTACTAGGATTAAAAAAGATGAAAATCGGTGACATGGTTATTCGTGCATATGCATATCCTGCAATCATTCCAGGCATCATAGTCGATCAGGAAATTGAAATTGTTACAGCAGGAAATGAAGACTATGCTTACGAAGATTGTAACTTTGTAGTGCAGTGGTCTGATGGGTCACAGTCAACAGAAATGTATGAAGAGCTCGAATACTTTTTACAAGCTGTCGAAGCAGGTGCACTTCAGCTTTCTGAGCTGTGAATGACTATCAGGTTTTTCCAATCTACAGTAACCATTTCTGTTCCGCACAGCAAATCACATTTGTCTGGCTGTCCTAGCTTATAAATGATTTTGTAAAGTATTCCTGATGTTTTTTCAAGCTTAGAAGCTGTTATGTTGCGAGAAAAAGAAATAACTAAGTCGCCTATTTGTGGTGTAAGTGCTCGGGCTGAAGAAAGAGTTTGCGGGTCCAGATGCATTTTAGAGCAAATATCTTTAGGGACTACGTGATAAGTCGTAGAGTAAGAAGCTTGATATTCAACAGCAAGATCGTTCTGACCCACTATAAGCACTTTACAGAGCGCAACGTCATCAGCTGCTTGTGAGTCTTTTCCTAGTTCACCCCCAAAAACAGCGACGAGATTTCCTTCGTCGAACTCTTCCACTTGCTTTTCTCCTGGAATATTGTACATTACTAAATATAGCATTTTGTGGGTTGTAAACAAACAATCAAAAGCTTACAATGATTTCATAACTACAAAAGGATGTTCATATGTCGTCAATGATTGAAAAGCTAAAGAATCTAAATTTAGACAAAGAAGCTGTGGTGAGCTTGTCGTATGAAGAAGGAACAGACGTCTTTGTTCATAATGAGACAGAAGTTGAGACTGCTTTAGAAGAAACAAATGTTGTCGACGCTTTTAGCGAACTCATTACAACTCCGGGATTGACTGTCAAGACTTCTTACGGGTGCGACGTGATGGAAACGTTGCGTGACTCTGACCTCTTAGAGGACTACCCAAGAGACCATTCAGGATTTTCAGAGTTTGTCTCTAGCGCTATTAGAGAGAACTTCTATGATGTTGATCTTATTGATTATTCTATTGAGAAGTATGACTATAAGCGAGGTTTTTGCACACTTACAGCTGACGTAAAGCTGACTGCAGCAGACATCTTTAGGACAAATCCATACATTGATGGGTGGAATGTAAGCGTGCAAACTGATAGCGGCACTCTTATGCTTAGCTAGATTCTTAATTAAAAAATAATAAAGTTTCGTGTAAGTTTGACACTACTGTAGTATAATAGAGATGTTGGCTGGGGATGACCCCCGAAATAGGAGCTAGCATTGTTTAAGGTTGGAGACCGAGTTAAGGCACTTACCCCCGACGGCTATCACGCCGGTGTGGTTGTTCATGTGTGCCCTGCATGGTATTGGACGATCCACCAGTATACTGTTGAGTTCGACGAGCTTGGACGTGTTGAGTTTTGTGGCGAGTCCGGACTTAAGGCGGATGTCTAATGGGCTACGGTTATCGTAATATGAGCGCGGACGAGCTGAAGGGCTTCACCATGGAGATCAACTTCGGCGACGTGGGTTGCAATCTCACGCTGTTTGCCGGAGATGCTTGGCACTACACCAAGTACAAGATCACCTACCAGGAGCTCACCGAGTGGAAGAACTCGGGTAAGTATGCTGCTGACCTCGCATGGACCCGGTCGGAGTTCGTCCGCCAGTTTCTCGAGGACCCCAAGCGCGCTGACAGCATGCCTCACAGCGGTGTCCGCGAGTGGATGAAGCCGGAAGACCAGGGCCGCTACAATCCGAATCCATTTTGCATCTTCCTCTCCAAGTGGCAGGTGTCCTAATGAAAGTCGGTGATGTGGTACAGTTTCGCTATGACGATCGTTGGACTGGCAAAACTAAAGAATGGGGCTACGGATTAATCGAAGAAGCGTATAGCGATGGTACATTCGAGGTGTATTGGCCAGCTCTGATTGGGAGTGTGGCATCTACGCGTACATTGGGACCCAAGGCGATAGAGGTAGTCAGTGAAAGTCGGTGATGTGGTAAAGGTCATCTCAGATAAGGACTACTGCAATGACAAGGCACTTGGGATTATTGTGGAAAGCAAATCAGTCGCGGCAACCCGTAAATCTCATCGAGGACGCAAGGCAACCATTCACCAGGTGGCCTGGGCTGCTCCTTCCTATAACGTGGTTTGGATTATGCAAGATGATTTGACGCAGGTGGTAAACTAGTGAACCCTTTATACTCCATGGAGATTGGACGCCTGGTCCGGACCAGCTCAAGTACTAAGCATCATGGCTGGATGGGGGTTGTCGTTGGCATTCAGCCGCGATGGACCAGCCCACGAGAAGACGAACTCCTTGTCACGGTTCACTACCCTGAATCGGGCGAAGAAGTTGGCTGGAGTGAACACAACTTGGAGATTGTTGCATGAAGAAATTAGTTTTGTTGATGGCAGCTTTGATTCTCTCTGGTTGCTATGTTCGTTATCCCAGCATCGGAAGGAGTAGTACAAGCTCGAATCGTCCCACTAATTGGCGCGGAGAACGATGTGTGTTAGTGATAGACGCTAATACAGGAAAAAAAGTATATGTGTGTGGCCCAGACAGGCATCGGTGGTAAGCAGTGAAAGTTGGTGACTTAGTAACAGTAAAGAACCCTACGTACCTTGCGTCTGCTGACACCTACGACTTGGAGCGATCGCAGCAACTATATCCATGGAAGTTTGAAGTGGGTGTTGTAGTAGACGATAATCCTCAGGGCGATTTCCCGGGTAAAGAAATTTATGTAAGTTGGCCTAGTGATTTATTTCGAACGATTAATGCCAGCGAGTTGGAGGTCATCAGTGAAAGTCGGTGATTTAGTGACAACGCAGTCTGGACACTTTGTTGGTGTTGTTCTTGATTCTAAGACGATTGTGCGGACTGGCGGACTGTCAACTGAACAGATCCGTCTCAGGGGTCGGGACCTAAATAGCCACTATGTTTACTGGAGTTCATCTAAGGTAGAGAGAAATCCAGTGTGGGTCAAAGAACGTGATCTGGTGAGAGCAGTATGAAAGTCGGTGATTTAATATATCACAAGTGGGGCAAAGATTGTGGCATTGTAGTCGGACGTCCCGACCCAGGGAAACCAGCTCTGGCAGGTGACTGGTACGTCCTGTTTAACAACGGTAGAAAGATGGTTCATGAAACTAGTTGTGAGGTGCTAAGTGAAAGCCGGTGATCTCATCAGGCTCCCACAGGGTCTGGGCTACGCAATTGCCATTGAAGTTGTTAGCCACAATCAGAGCCCGAGCATGCCAACCGGGGACACTGCAGTTATGGTCATGGGAGAGTGGGGTGAGGACTGGTGGGACGCAGACGCGTGCATGGTGATCAATGAAGGTCGGTGATCTAGTTATGGTCAAAAAGTACGGTTCTCGACATACTCCCGAGGGCACGCTGGGTGTGATTATTGAGGAACTACCATTGGCCAGTCCAAGTGTACGCTTCCACAAAGCCTTTAAAGTCGAGTTCCAAGATGGGTACATGTCTAGATTCGCAAGCTTCTGCTTGGAGGTTGTAAGTGAAAGTCGGTGATTATGGAATATTTTATTATTAACAATATGGCTGCTGTGATGATTGTCGGAATGCTTTTGTTCTTCGAGGGAAGAGATAAATGAAAGTCGGTGATTTAATACTTTACAAGTGGGTGCTAAGCAAATTAAGGCTTGGTATTCTTATAAGGGAGGTAACTCCGGCACATGGAAAGCATGTAATACCCATAAGACAGTGGGAAGTAATGTGGTGTAACGGGGATTTGCCGGGTCATACAACGTGGATAGATGAAACACAGCTAGAGGTGGTAAGTGAAAGTCGGTGATATAGTATGCCATTCCGCTGATAAAAGTGTGGGAATCATTATAGAGGTAATCGACCACATTGAGGTTCCACCTGTCGCTAAGGTATTGTGGCAGGATGGTGCTGTTGATAAAGAGTGGATAGATAAGATTGAGGCGGTAAATGAAAGTCGGTGATTTAGTAATGCGTAAAGATGAGCCAGACGCATGGTGGTCAACACGCAAGCACGGAAGTGGTCTAGTTTTGTCAAAGCAGATGGGAGGCCGGAACCCAGCTCATCCTTGTGTTACTGTTTTGTATCCAAAGACAGGGAAAATATATGATATAGCTGAGAGTTTGCTGGAGGTAATCAGTGAAAGTCGGTGATCTAGTAAAAACAAGAGTGCCAGGATTTGGAACAGGAAATACTGCTAGAATTGGCACTGTTATTGACTCTAGTAAATTTGCACCACGCGGAGAAACTGGGTATATGCCTGTTCAAGTAATGCATGAAGATGGAGCTTTTTTGGAGTGGTATCCATGGCAATTGGAAACAGTACAAGAAATCTAACAACAAGTGCAATTTTTGATTTTACCGTTTATAATAATCCTATGAGTAAAATTGACTTCTAAGAGGGATAACATGACAACGCAATTTGGCTATGCCTGTATCAATTCAACCCTTCAATCGAAGATTTTATAACACCAAAAAAGGAGAAACTCTATGCCAGTCAGCAAACGCACCCTCAGATTCAAAGCCGGGGATTTAGTGGTTGTTCGATCCAACTTTAAGATTCATGGCGGAGGAACCTGGCCTCATGGACCTCATATTCCGGGTCATCGAACAATAAGAACAAACGCTCTTGAACCAGACAGGGCTTTTCTAGTGCTGACTGACTCTAAAGAGTCATCACACAGGCAGAATAGAAAAATTTACATGGAAGTCATGACTGAGTCTGGCCCGCGTTTGACATGGGCAAGCCCTTTTAAGATGAAAAAAGGGGCGTCTGAGCAGTGAAAACAATAGTTTCATCAGACTTAGAAGACAAAGTTCGTAAAACACTCTTAGAAAATTGTTCTAATAGAGACTTGAGTAACAAGGAGGACTTTGCTGCTGTTATGTCTGCTATAAAATCAGTAATTGACGGATGGATGAAACAGGAATAAACCACTCAGCTGGTTACTGGGAAATTTTGTTTGATGTGGGTGAATGGCGACTTTATGGAGCAGAAGCAGAAGTTATTAACATGTGCCAAAAAACAGGAGGCATGTAATGAGCAAGATTAGTTTTGCAGATAGTGTGGAGTTCGATGTAAGCAGTACTTCTTATTGTTTAGCTCGAATATCGACCGGATGGTTTGTAACAGGAAAAAATATTTTGTGTCCTGTGAACAGTTATGAAGAGGGTCACCGAGTAATTACAGAGCTTAATGAGCTTGACAAACTTCGAGAGTTTAGTAAAGAAAACTACGGAAGCGATTAGATTCTCACAAAAGAGCAGGAGCTGAAAGTGGATGATATAACAATTTTTAGTGGTGTTGTGGCGATAGCAGCAATTATTATTTTGGCACCCTCATTCTTTGAAAAGAAAAGAAAATGAAGTCGGGTGATCTAGTTTCAGTTCATGATCAGACATTAATATCCGCTGGTTATGAGCTTGGAATAATATTGGATAGCTACGAGGATGACGACGGCATTGTCTATTTTGAGATCAAGTGGAATGACGATGTCACGTGGCACAATGAATATGAAATAAAAGTTTTGTGTGAATCTTAAGAGAAAATTTTTTATAGAGAAGCAAAGTGGATTTATTTGAAACAGTTATAACAATTTTGATTTTGGGATCAGGGGTGTTTTTGTGGACATGCGCTTTTGATGCTGTATTTCCTGCACCCCCAAACTGGTGGGATAAAAAGATAACTGTCAAAGAATGTAAAAATAGAAAGCCATTTCTAAAATAGAATTAGGCGCAATTCCCATTGCTTTTAGGGTGGAAGTTGCGCATTAGCTCGCTTTACAAGGAGAAAAAAATGGGCAAGATTGTTGGTATTGATTTAGGCACAACAAATTCGTGCGTTGCAATTGTAGAGGGTGGAGAACCCTGTGTAATTTTCAATGAAGAGGGTACCCGAACCACACCCTCTGTTGTTGCTTTTACGGACAAAGACGTACTGGTGGGTGCAATGGCGCGCCGTCAAGCTGTCGTCAACCCCGAAAGAACAGTCTATTCTGCAAAGAGATTTATCGGATCTAAGTTTAGCGAAGTAAAGTCCGCTGCAGAAAAGGTTTCATTTGACGTAGTAGCAAATAGCTCCGGTGATGCATGTATCAAATTAGGAGACGACTCTTATTCTCCGCCCGAAATCAGCGCAAAGGTGTTGCAAAAACTAAAGAGAGCTGCAGAAAGCTATCTTGGAGAGCCTGTTACACAAGCGGTGATTACTGTCCCCGCCTACTTCAATGATAGTCAGCGGCAAGCCACAAAAGATGCGGGAAAAATTGCAGGTCTAGAAGTCAAGAGAATCATCAATGAGCCTACAGCAGCTGCTATGGCTTATGGCTTGAACTCTAAGAGCGAACAGATAATTGCTGTATATGACTTTGGAGGCGGAACGTTTGATGTATCTATTTTAGAGGTGAGTGGTGAAGTTGTAGAAGTTTTGTCTACCAGCGGTGACACCTACTTGGGCGGAGACAATATTGACGAAGCGCTAATCGAACATTTGCTGGAAGAGTTTAAGGGCCAGTCTGGTTTAGACATTGGCAACGACGCCATGGTCATGCAAAGAATTCGAGAGGCTGCAGAAAAATCCAAAATTGAGTTGAGTTCTACATGTAGTTCAGACGTAAATCTACCGTTCTTGACAGCCGACGCGTCGGGACCAAAGCATATGAACCATACTATTAGCAGAGCTAAATTTGAGAACTTGACTGATACAATTGTTGAAAAGACTTTTGTTTCTTGCAAGCAAGCGCTCAAAGATGCTGGTAAGACTGCATCAGAAATTGATGAAGTAATTTTGGTGGGTGGTTCTACGAGAATTCCCATGGTAGTCAATAAGGTAGAAAAATTCTTTGGAAAGAAGCCACATCAAGGAGTAAACCCGGATGAAGTTGTAGCACTGGGCGCAGCTGTTCAGGCCGGAGTTCTAAGTGGTGATGTTAAAGACATGCTTCTGCTAGATGTAACTCCGCTTAGCTTGGGAATTGAGACACAAGGTGCAATTACTACAAAGTTGATTCCGCGCAACACTACAATTCCGACCAAGAAATCAGAGGTTTTTTCCACTGCTGCAGACAATCAGAATCAGGTTGATATTCATATTTTGCAGGGTGAACGAGAAATGTCGTCAGACAATCGAACACTTGGTAGGTTTTCTCTAGATGGAATTCCACCAGCGCCCCGGGGTGTTCCTCAAATTGAAGTAACATTTGATCTAGACGCAGACGGAATTCTTAGTGTATCAGCACGGGACAAAGCAACAGGTAAGGAGCAGTCGATCACTATCAAGAGTTCGGGAGGCTTATCTGATTCAGAAATAGATCAAATGGTAAAGGATGCGTCTCGCTATGAAGCTGATGACCAAAAGAAGAAAGCGTTAGTGGAGTCAAGAAATGCCCTGGACAGTTTGATTCACCAGACTAATAAAATGAAGGAAACACTGGCTGATAAGTTGGGTCCCAATGACATCGAAGCGCTAGGCGCGGCACTTGCTGCTGCAGAGTCTGCTCGCTCTAGCGAGACGAAGTCCGAGCTTGATGATGCGCATGCCCAGCTAAATAACGTTGTACAGCAAATCACTAAGCAAGCATACGAGTCGATGAATGACACTCAAGACTCCGCCGCAGGCGGAGGCGATTTTTCTGCGAATAATGATGGCGATGATGTAATAGATGCCGAGTTTATCTAGGAGAAGAAATTGATTAATGGGATGGAAAGGCGAAAAAATTTGAAAGTTGCAAAGAAGCGAAATTCATCTACTCCTCGAAAGGAGCTAGATCATTTCGCAATTGAAAGACTCATGGCAGTAAGCAAGTTTGTCATCACTGTAACAGCATCGGTGATCTTCTTAGGGATCATCACATTTTTCATCTTGACAGGATAGGAGAGGAGATTGGAACTCACGCAGACAATGCAGGACGAGCTACACGAACATTACCTTAGCATGCGCCGCAAGCGCTCTACAGGCTTCACGCAAAGGGGAGTGCAGAAGTCATTCGAAGAGCTCATCTACAGCGTCCTCCAACGCAACGCCTGGCGGTCGACTCACATCTCAAAAGCAGCGATGTTGGCGTATCTCGTGGGTGACAGAAAGAGCATTCAACGGGCACACGGGTGCATCACGAACAGGCTCGATCGACACGAACGCACGAAGAAACTACTAGATCCATCGACCCCGCAGGTAGAGTTCGACGAATGGTGGCACTTTTTTCTACATCACGACAAGACGATCTTGATCACCAAGAGCGAGCACTCGTCGGGCAAGAACTTCACCACACAAGAGCTCGTCGAACTACCCCATCCATCGAAAGACATGTTCGATAACAGCGGCTTCTCGGTGCGGCTTCGAGTGCGGGTGGAGGGCGAGTGGATCAAGAAAAGGGCACGAGAGATGGGTCTTGAAAAAACAACGCAGATTGATCCGTTCTCCCTTCCCTAAGTCGTATATCATACGCGAGGAATCCAACACATGTGCAGCACGCAGATACACGCAGCAGTGTATCTAAGGGTATCCCATAACGCATGACTACCCACACGCTGTGTCAAGATGTCCACTAGAATTTTGCGGGCAGCTCCCAAATGAAGATATTCTATAAAGAACAGAGTAGAGAGAACGATGACCAAGCGTACACACAAAAACCAATACCACGCCTCAGAGACGTCAATCTATAGGAGCATACGATCGCCCGGTCCCTCACGAATCTTCAGAATACACGGAGTCTTTCGGGGATCAAAAAGGGTCACACGAGATCACACGAGCCCACGAGAACCCGCCGACCCACGCCTAGTGGAACCTGAACCGGTGCGTGATCCCTTGCTGTCAGAGGCTTAGAGGGTTTGATCCACTTTCACTGTAATGTACACTAATATTATCACTTTTATTCATTTTTATTGAGAGTGGGTCGTAGAGAGCATGTATGATGAGAGAAGTAAAGGAGTTTTTGCGCGCCCGCGTAACCCGTCGGCCCGGCCACGAGCGATGAGACGCCATTTAGCGCCCCCTGGAGTCAAAAAAAGTTTGCCCTTATTGGTGTAAATCCGACTTCAAATGCATACTATATCCCCACGTTCAAAGGAACGCAAACGACGCTTTATAACAACAAGGAGAATCGTCATATGAGTTACAACAACACTAAGACCACCAGCCGCTTCCAATTCGGAATTTCCCGCAACAACACCGCCAAGAAGGCCGGCAGCAATGTCGTTACCATCGCTACGCTTCCAGCTAGCGGCCAGCAGTACGCTGTCGGTACTACGCAGATTTCGATGACTGTGAAGGAGGCTACTGCTCTTCAGTCCTTCCTGAATGAGTCGCTTAGCAACGACAATGCGGTCGACGTTCAGTCTTAGGTCGTTTTCCCCAAGGCTGTAGGGTTCTGAAAAAAGGGCCGCGGCCAGACAGGGTTAGTGCGGTCGCCGGTTTATTTTAGCCGGTGGCCGCGCTTTTTGTGTAAGATCTCCCCCCGTATGGTATAATATACATGTTCCCGGGGAAACGAGGAGAGATATGCAAAACGCAGAAAAGATTGAGACACCCAGAATTTCGTCGAAGAAGGACTTGAGTCCGCACCTCTTGCGGATGATGTTCGATGAACCCTTCTTTGCGCGTATTTTGCGCGGTGTTAACATCGAGTTCGGGGACGACATCCCGACCGCAGGTGTCATGGTTAAAGACGCCGACGTTCACATGATCTGCAACCCGCAGTTTGTGAGCGATCTTAAAGACATTGAAATCAAGGGGTTGCTCAAACATGAGTGCTTCCACCTTGCGTTCGAACACTGTACTACACGTAAGCTCGAGCCCCACCGGGTCGCTAATATTGCAGCCGACCTCGCGATCAATTCAGACATCCCTGAAAAAGAGCTTCCTACGGGCGGCTTGGTTCCGGGTGAGGCTTTCGAGGGAGAGGGTGCTGATTCGCCGCTTTCAAAACTGATCGCGAGCTTTCCGAAGCACAAGTCCCAAGAATGGTACTTCACGCGCATCATGGAAGATGACGAAGCGCAAGAACAAGCCAAGGGTGACGGCTCCGGCGCTGAGGGTTTCGACGACCACGGCGGCTGGGGTGAGATGACTGACGAGGAGAAAGAGCTCGTCAAGGGTAAGATCAAGCAGGTCGTTAAAGACGCTGTGAAAGAGGCTGATGCCTCCGGCAAGTGGGGATCGATCGGTTCTGAAATGCGCGGAAAGATTCGTGACATGGTGTCCAACGAGATCGATTGGCGTGCCATCCTTAAGCAATTCTGTGGGATGTCCAAGCGCGGTACACGTTCGACGACCTGGTCCAACATTAACACCACGCATATTCATCCTCAGTGGGGACCGTTGGCAACCGGCACAAAGCGCGGTTATACGTCTTCCATTGCAGTCTACATCGACCAGAGTGGTTCGGTGGGTGATAAAGAGCTCGAGCTGGCGTTTGGTGAGCTACGCTCCCTAGCCAAGCGGACTGAGTTTACGACTTTCCACTTCGATACTTCAGTCGATGAAAAGAGTGAGACGCTGTGGAAGAAGAATCGTTGTCCTCAGGCTGCCCGAACTCGGTTCGGTGGTACTGATTTTGGATGTGTTACAAAGCACGCTAATAAGAACCGCGGACGATTCGATGGGTACATCATCATCACAGACGGTGAGGCTCCCAAGCCCAAGCCCTCTAAGCTTAAGCGTTGCTGGATGATCGTCCCGGGACGTAAATTGCTGTTTGCTGCGGATAAACTTGATTCGGTCTGCAAGATGAAGTGGCCTGGAAACGGTGGTGATGGAGCCTGATGATGAAATATTAATATGGGTGCCACAAGTTGGTGAGTTATGGAAGTTTGATGGAAACTTGATGCTGATCGTCGCGACTGACGAAGAAGAGATAGAGTTTTTTGATTATAACATGCTAGAATGCAGAAAGATCACACGATCTTTGATGAATGCGGTATTGCGACATGCTCCCGGCGACGCATGGCTTGTGTCAAAAAAGTCAAACATATCAAACACTTAGACGAGGTATAAAATGTCAGTACCTATCATGATTCTAATGATCCTTATGGGAATCAATCTGGCAACAAACATTATCTATCACGATCAACCTGCAGGATTCTATAACGGTTGGATGTGTGCTAGTGATACTGTGCTCTTTATGGGTCTGCTCTATTGGGCCGGCTTATTTAATGGTTAAAAGCTTTTTTGTGCACTTCTGTGTAAGACCGTGTGTTTTTTGATATAATATAAATGTTGGAGGGGATGGATCCCGGAAAACAGGAGAAAGAGATGAAAATCGGAACTAAAGTTCAAGTCAAAACGAAACACTACGGCACCAAGACTGGTAAGATTATCATGTGTGCCCGAGAGGGATGGATCATCAAGCCAGACGATCATCCTCGATGCATTATTGCTCAACGCCAAGACATTAAAATTGCACAAAACGTGTAAGATGACGGTCGGCGTGGTATAATGTATATGTTCCCGGGGAGAGGGGACGTTAGAAATAGTTAGGATAAAGGATTAGGAGAGAAAAATATGGACATCAAGACCTTCACCAACCTCGCGACAAAGCTTCCGCCGAACATTGCTGTTCTGATGCGCGGACCTACCGGAGTCGGTAAGAGCTATCTTGCTGCTGCGGCTGCTAAGGAACTCAAGCTTCCCTTCATCGACGTTCGTGGTTCTACCATGGATGAGTCCAAGGTGACGGGTATTCCAGATTTCGAGGTGAGCAAGGAACTGGGTGTTGCTACCTTTGTGCTCCCTTCCTGGTTCGTCCGCGGCTGCCGTGAGCCGGTGGTCATCATGTTGGACGAGCTCAACCGCTCGATGCCGCAGGTGCAGCAAGCCTTCTTCCAGGTTGTCCTGGATCGCTCGCTAGGTAATGACGCTGATGGTAATCCCATGGAGCTTCACCCTGATACGCGAATTTTTGCTGCTGTCAATCATGGTGCTGAGTACGATGTCAACGACATGGACCCGGCTCTGCTTCGTCGTTTCTGGACTGTCGATCTGGAGCCTACTTCTGAGGACTGGATTGCTTGGGCGAAGACCGCGGAGATCGATCCTATCACGATCGACTTCATCCGTCAGAATCCGATGCACCTCCGCGCTGATATGAGCGCTGTGGAACCAGGTACTGTGAGCCCTAATCCCGCCTCTTGGCATCGCCTTGACAGCTCGCTACGTCATATGAGCCTTGCACCCCAAGATATTGCGGGTTCTCGTCATGACGGTGTCTACGCTTTGGCGCAGGGATTCGTCGGTATTGAGGCTGCGATCTCTTTCGTTGAGTTCATCGCCAAGTACGAGAAGCAAATCTCTGCACAGAACGTTCTTCAGGGCGATGTCTCTGATGAGGATGCCAAGGAGCTCAAGGCTTCTGAGTCACTCACTGTCCTTGACAAGCTCGTTGATCACTCCTCTAAGAACGAGTGGTCTGATGAAGACGCTGATAACGTTGTTGCTTTTGCCCGCTGTCTGCCTGATGAGCAGATGGTTCACCTGTGGAATGCTGTGATGGCCACCAAGAACATGGGACCCATCAAGCAGCTTCACACTCGAATCGGTGATGAGATCGTCACCCTGATTCGAAAGGCACGGGATCTCGGCAACAGCTAAGATCTCTCCGTGTGTGATGTTCTCCCAAATCGTCACACACACCGCTCGGCCGGCTGGTGGTTCAACTCTCTCCTGAACTGCTGGCTGGCCGGCTTTTTATTGTTTTGTGTAAATGACCCCAAAGCATGATATAATATAAATGTACCCAAGGAGATGGGTTATGAATTGTATGGGAATCGGCGGACGCGTTGAGAACAGTTCAAACAGACACACACTGCGAATAAACAAATCGGGAGAGCGACAATGCCTAAGAAGATAAGAGGCTTTGCTAAAACACAGCTAATCGAACAAGTAAGGGAGAGCCGACAACAATATTACGATGAGCATTGGGAGAACATGTACGCTCCCGTAGAAGTAGCCCGTAATGCATGGCAAGCAGCCAGAGTCGCGGAGACGCCAGATTTGGATCAGCTTAAAGAGAAGTTTGATTTAGAGACACAGCTCTGGGATTCGTGGTTCGAAGAGAACTATCCGGGCAGCAAAAAAGCAGCTGCCGTTCATCGAGCTAAGCTCATGAAGAAATCCAAGCGCAACAAAAAGGCGAGGATTGAAGTAACAGACTGGGATGCTGTTTCAGATCGAGTCGATGAATCTATCAAAAAGGTAGAGTGGGGCGACTGGTTGGCAGACGGTTGTCTAGTTCAAACGAAGAAGGGCGCGATCGGTATGATCGTGGCAAGCAAGGACCAGCGAGGCTACCGTGATGCCGACAAAGCTGTAAAGTACGGCGGCCGAGTCCAAGTCATGATTGATGGCGTGTTGCAGTGGCATAAAAAGATCAACCTTCGCCCGCTAGATGATTAAAAAATAATAAAAACGTGTAAGTACAACGTACATGTTGTATAATAGTTATGTTCCCGGGGAGAGGGGACGAGAGATTTTTCAAGATTTAGGAGAGAGAAATAATGAAATTGAATACTAAGAAAGGCTTTGACTTCGGCATCAACATCCTCGATGTGGAGGTGCCTGCTGCCCTTCGTAAGCGAGTCAAAACCGGTGTGGAATACATCGACGGCTCCTTCGGTGGCCAAGGTCTTACGCCTAGCTCGGTGACGCTCTTTACTGGTACACCCGGTGCTGGTAAGACAACCATGATGCTCAACATGGCAGATAAGCTTGCCAAGAACGGAGCTACCGTGGTCTTCAACACATGTGAGGAAAGCCTCTACCAGGTGAAGATGACTGCTGAGCGTCTCCGACTCAAGACCGGTTTTGCGGTGGGTGAAGAAGAGATGGTTCCAGAATTGCTCGAGCAATGTGATAAGCTCCGAGAGAAGGCACCAAAGGCACCATTCGTGCTAATCGTGGACAGCCTTCAGACTCTGAACGACGGTAAGTACGGCGTGGGGAACACTAACTCTCGTACGCCAGAACGCGCGTTGGCAATGATCACTGACTGGTGTAAGGAGAACAACGCTATCGCACTAGTGATTGGCCAGGTAGGGAAGAGCGGACAGTTCGCAGGACGTAATATCCTGAAGCATATGGTTGACTCCATGCTCGAGCTCACTGTGGAAGAGGACGTACGTTCCGAGCTCCATGGGTGCCGAATCCTCACCATGACTAAGAATCGCTTCGGTGGTGCAGGTCATCGGTTCTACCTCGATCTCAAGGGCACTGGCTTCCGCACGGTAGCCAAGGTGTCTGCCTAATCGCCTAGGGGGAATCTCTCCAACCTAAGCCTCGGTTCTTCGGAGCCGGGGTTTTTTAGTATTTGCTGACCTGCAGGCGCTCTCAGAGGGGGCCACTGCAAGGGGGTGTATAAGGGGGCCTTCCAGGGGGCCTCAAAATGGGGCCCAAAAGGGGGCCTAAAAAGGCCCCATACTCAGTGTAAAAAAGGGCCACTTCGGGCCTAAATCCCTACTCAAAAAAATTTCTGGGAACTTTCGGCAAAGCAAGCCCCCTTTTTCTCAAAAAATTTTCGGGGGATTTTTTAGGTCTCCGCAGCCTTTCGCGTGCATTTCCCGTACACTCAGATACTTAACAACCGAATCGGTCCTATTAGGGCCACGATATGCTTAACAACTAAGGACACAAAATGAGAATATCTAAAAGTCAACTAGTCAAACTCATTCAGGAAGAGCAAAAGCGCCTGACCGAGGACGACATCTCCACAGAGCTAGATCACCTCAGACAGAACATCGATGACGACAGGGACCACATCGACAATCTGGAAGACGACATTCGGGATGATCGCGATGAGATGGAGCGAGCGCACAGAGAAGAGCTCGATCACGAGCGCGCTAAGCACGAGGCACGCGAGGTCACGAAGAATCAACTCCGCCGCATCGTACGTCGCACCCTCACAGAGGAGCATGTTGAAACAGACAGTGGTATTCACTTGCACGTACACCATCACGGTTCAGACGCCTCCGAAGACGAGGGTAGTTCCGATGAGCATGAGCAGGGCTACGACGCTCGCGAAGATGAGCATTTGGCAGCGGAGCACGGCGCTGAAAGCGACCACGAGCAAGATTACGAAGATCGCCGGGATGACGCAGGATTCGAGGTACGCCAGGAGTCCCTACAGCGGAAAGCTCTCAAGCTTCGATTGGCTCGCTCTATTCGCAAGTCCCTCTATAAAAATCGATAGGAATTGCATTGATGAGCATCTCCAGTCAAGCCCTTAGAAGACTCATACGTGAAGTCTTGCTATCCGAGGATAAATCGGGCAAGGGTAAGTGTCCGGATGATGGCTGCGTGCGAAAGCGAGACGGTGAGTGGCGTGTGATGTCTAACAAGACAGGCAAGCTCTGGCCCCAGACCTACGATACACGAAAAGACGCCGAAGACGCGCTGAAAGCATACCACGCCTAAGGAAGCATATAGACATGAAGATTTCAAGATCACAATTTAGAGACATCATTAGAGAGTTCCTCGAGGGAGACGTTCATCCCGAGGAAGATCAATATGCACCGCCGGAAGCTCCGGAGCGTGTGTTGGGTCACGGCGGAAGCGCTAAAATGGCCAAACAGCAGCTCTTCGACCTCGCCCGGAGGGCTCAGTCGTTGCACGACCAGCTCCTGGATGACGATGAGTTGCCAGAGTGGGTGCAGAGCGAGATCGCTGTGGCTGCCGACAAAATGAGCTCCGTGTCCGAGCACATGGGTTACAAGCTACACCGAGATGAAGCCGGATCTTTAGACGAGATCTATGACTCTATACCGGATATAGAGCCCGGAGCGATGGATCTTGCTCTTGATCTTCCCGAGGCTGATGAGCTTTTGGATGAAGATGATCTCGAAGAGGCAAGCAAGGCCGGTCTTAATGATTTTGTTTCGGGCATCGATGGCGCTTTCAACAAAGCCACGAAGTAGAAGTTGTGTGTCACCGAGGATGGGTTGATTAGTCGACCCGACGAGGTGCATCTGCTTGCTGCCAGGTACCTCTAGAACCGCTTCTAAGACACTCTTTCTTTTCTTATGGGTTTCCACCTAGGCGGGTCAAAACGTGATCTCTAACGCGTAGTCCAACTCGCGCTCCTTTTACTCAAATTCCAACTAACCGGCCGGTTTTTGAGACCACTCTCCGAAAAATTTCGCGCGAAGACACCCCCATTTTTCGTTGTCACAGATATTTACATGTAGAATTGAGATTTTCCAATATCAGTTCTTGACATGTCCATAGTGACGCAGGAGATAAAATGAGTGTAGGAGCAGTTGGTGGAGTAGGAGCAGCCGGCGCCGGAGGCGCAGCCGGCGGTGGTGCCTCGGGCGGAGCAGCTGGTGGCGGCGCAGTGGGCGGTGCCGGAGCAGGTAGCTCGCCTTCCGGCGGAGCCGGAGTTGAAGGGGTAGGATCGCAGGGAGATGGCTCCTCTTCTAAGAGTACAAACGACGATAAGGGTATAAACAACACCTACGATACTACACAAATTCAGAATAACACTGTTTTTGCAAACATGAGTACACAGGACTCCATGGAGCTTCATAATTGTGTACATGGTGTAGGAAGCTCTTCAGAGACATCAGGCATCGATCTTAACAAACTTATTGAAATGCTTATGGCAATAAAGCTTCTAGAAGCGCTAAATGAAAACAAGGGCTCCGGCGGCGGTTTCTCTGCAATCGGCTAAAACAACAAAAGGATCTTGAATGAAAATCACAAAAAGACAACTACGAAGAATCATTAAAGAAGAAAAGGCTCGTATTCTCAGCGAGATGACACATGGCTCTCGTATAAGAGGTCTGCACCTAGACGATGCTATGTCCGAAAGAACCAAAACACTAATGACTCACTTATACAATAATGCTGTTACAGACATCATTGCTGAAGAGGGCGTTTTGGAAGAAGAAGCTGAAGAAATGGCCGTTGTAGGCATTATTGAGGTCGTAAAAGAATTCTTAGACTCTGTCGGTCATCGCTATTTTCTGGACTAAAAATGAAAATCACAAAAAGTCAACTTAAACAAATTATCAAAGAAGAGAAAGCTAGGCTAGCAGAAGTAGGTGTTCAAGGATCCAGCCCCTATTCCGGGCCTAGGGATGTTGTTGAGCAGCTCAATATGCTTGAGACAGTTTTCGAAGATCTTAAACAAGCAGGTAGAAATCTTCCGGCTCCGATGGACACTAGAATCATGGATGCTCTAGAACATATTGAGCTAGCAATGAACATATTATACGGTGATGCATAATGAAAATTACAAAGAAGCAGCTCAAAAGAATCATAAAAGAAGAGAAGGCTAAGTTGCAAGAGGCCTATGAGTACAATCCTCTCGATGAGATGTACCTTGTGCTCGACCACCTGAGCAAAGCACAGATGATTGCAGAAGAGATTGTGAAGCACTCTGAGCGTGATCCATTTTATGAGGAGTTCGGTCATCCTTTCTTTTCTTTTTCTAACCAGATTAAAAAGATTATGGCACCTGTCGGTTCTCAGGCGGACAAGGCATACCGAAAAAACAGAGACAAGGGAAAAAAATGAAAATCACAAAAAGACAATTGAAAAGAATTATCAAAGAAGAAAAAGCCAAGCTTCAGGAAAGAACCCCGGCCGATGCAGGCATGGCCGCTGCGCGCCACGAGGGGCAGGTTGACTATCGGCATCTAGCAGATCGAGTGGACAAACACGCTCGAGCCCTGGAACATTTATTAATGGATTCAGAGAGTGCAATGATCATGAACGATAATAAAAGCCTGGTTGACGATCTCGAGAAGCTTGTTGAAGACGCATTTCAGCTAGCCGTTACGTTCGATCGTCTCGGTGGAGGATAAGATGAAAATTACAAAAAGACAACTAAGAAGAATCATTAAGGAAGAGATCGCACATCAGCGCTATGGTTTAGGAAAAAACGTCGCAGACGCAGAATTTCCAATTGTTGTAGGTTATGACGACGGATCAGAAATCGCTTACAATCAAAATGAGCTAGATAGTATCTTAGACATGATCAGCGGCGGCCCAGGAAGCAAAGCAAATATTGCGTATAGTTTAGACTCATTGAGTGATATGGAGCCAGAATCTGTTCCAGCAGGAAGAGGTATCGAGAGATACGCTGAATCAAAGGAAGGCGAGGCTGCACCGTTTGGAAGCGGCATGGAGCAAGCAGATCTTGAACCAGATCAGAAAGAAATCGTTGGCCACACCTGACTGACTCACGGTAAGGTTCAGTCTGAATCTTTAAGAAGAGCTCTTGGCATCAACGGTAATCCTATCTGCGAAATTATTTACCATGATTTGGAATCAAGCGGAAACATCAATTACTATAATATTATGATTGAGAACGAAATATTTAAACACATACCAGCACGTTTAATAGAAACGGTTAAAGAAACTCACCACGAACACCAAGAGAGAAAGTAAATGGATTTCAGTAGATTACAAAAGCTTGCCGGCCTCGATCAGGAGCAAGATAAAAACGACAGCATTCTTACCGAAGGCCAAGAAAACATAGAAGAATGTGGAGAAATGGACAGCGTACCTTTGGAAATTCATGCTGATCCCGTAGTCGATTTAGTAGACGTTCCTGAAGCAATTTCTGAAAGCCAGTCTCCAGAAGGAGAGCTTGTTCTCGAGATGGAATTAGCATCACGTAATCTAGAGCTTGCAGTAGAATCAATTTCAAATGCTGCTGTACTTTGCCCAAATTGCGCGCAAGAAGTTGCAGCAGCTGCTCCCTTAATGGAAGCGATGGTTGCCCAGGCTACAGCATTGCAGGAGACATTGAATGCTGTAGGTGTTGTTGTCACAGAAAGTACTGAATTAGATTTTACAGGAGATGTTTCTGAGCTGCCAGGAGAAGAGGCATTTGCTATAGGGCTTCAAGCAGGACAAGAAGGACTAGTATGAAAGACTTAGATGAATCGCTTGCAAGACTTTCGTCCGAAGAGCTGGCAGAATACGAAGAAGCCATCGAGCTTTGGGTAACTTATGGAGGAGACTAGTTGCTAAAAAAGATTAAAGCCTGGATGTGGTGGAGAGGCATTACAACAAAAGATGTTGTATACTCAGTTTTTTCTCTTGGGTTTTTAATCACGACAGTCGTCGTATTTTCAATAGCAACTTGTTAAAAATAGATGAAAGTTACAAAGAAACAACTCAGAGAGATTATTAAAGAAGAGAAACAGCGTATTCTCAAAGAGTATTCAGACTATGCATCTTGGGCAGATTTGCACGATACACTTGAAGACGAAATGTCTGTCTTTGAA